>Ga0308157_10001736_pt1 | contig 41239 bp, 56 predicted proteins | sample PhyBR1_FD_201035 | JGI IMG/M metagenome (GOLD analysis project Ga0308157, IMG submission 201035) | Phyllosphere microbial communities from UC Gill Tract Community Farm, Albany, California, United States - DLSLB.R1 | ecosystem: Host-associated > Plants > Phyllosphere > Unclassified | place: USA... | reverse complement strand
GACGAATCGTCGCGCCGCGAGCCACGTAGTTGAAGAGATTTACTTACACAGCCGTTACACAGCTCAGAACGTTACACAGAAAAGGAATCAGAGGTCGCAAGGAGAATCGCATAAGCCCCTGATTTTTCAAGGAAAATTTGGTAGGCCTCCCGTGAGTCGAACACGGCACCAACGGATTATGAGTGTGTAGTGCAAACCAACAACAATGAGTTTTTCTGCACACCATGATGTGCTTTTTAATATAACTCGTTGATTCTACAAGAACTACCCCTCGCTTTTCCTTTCCCCTTTGCCCCGAAAATCCGTTTCCGAGCGGAAACAAACACAGTGAAAAAGGGGAAAACATTTATACCTCCGCTATATCGGGGGAAAACCAGCGTAAAGTCACTTTCCCCTTTCTGAGTTTAGCATCATAATGCTCAGAGGATACACACCCGCTGAGGAGTTCACATGAGTCAAGATGATAAGAAGAAAAAGGCGTCGTACCGGATTGAGACGGAGCAGCACGCACGTATCGCACCAGGGCCTGAGGATGAATCAACGCTAGCGTATGTCGAACACAAGGTCGTCGGGACGCCCGGGCTGTTCGTACGCGTCATGCGGCCGGACGCTAAGAAGCGCGTTCGCCGGCTATGGGTGCATCGGTACAAAACGAATGAGCCAGATGGCAAGGGTGGTCACACTAAGAAAGACCGCAAAGTGTCCTTAGGCTTTGTAAAGGCCCTAGATGAGTCAGAAGTTGCGATGGAGATGGCTGACGCACAGGCGAAGGTCCTCAGCACCCGTGCAGCGACGCGCGCTTCTAGGTTCGAGCCAGGGTCCGGTTCGCCGCGGCTCACCATTGCCGCGTGCATGAAACACTACGACGCTGACAACAACACCAACCGGCCTGCGACTCATAAGAAAGACAAGGAAATTCTCACGCGCTATTTCGGCCATTTCCTGGAAAGGTATCTCGACGAACTCAACTACGCGTTCTGGCTCAACCTACAGAACAGTCTGCTGAATGGCAGAGTACAGGTTGGCCAGGTGGCCGGGCCAGACGGCAAGCTTGTACCTAAATTCGTTGGGCCTGTGCAGCCGGCGACTATGAACGGCATCATCACCGCCGCAATCAAGTTATATCAGATGGCAGCGACATTTGAGGGCTTGAGGAACGTCAAGGAAAACTTCAATCCGCCGCGCGACGTCAAGAAGAAATTGCCCGTCATTCACAAGAAGACCCGAGAGATTCCGCTTGAGCAGGTAGGGCTCGCGATGCGCGCTGCTAGGCAGCTGTGCCCACCCTGGTGGGGTGACATGTTTGAGTGCTACCTGCTCACCAGTCTGCGGCGTTCGCTAATGATAGACATGCGATTTGACCAAATCGACTGGGTGAAAGGCGTGTACCTGATTGACCCACATCGGCCTGGCACGAAGCGGCGAGGCAAACGGCTGCCACAGAACGCACCGATGATTCATCTGCCGCTCAGCAACCGGGTGATGGAGATTCTCAAAGCGCGTCGCGAGTTTGCTGCCGACCCGCAAGGCTGGGTGTGGTACACATCGACCGCGCAGCGCGGTGTCCGAGTGAAAGCGGACTCTCGCCTTTCTGACCCTCGCAGCTCCTGGCGGTATATATCAGAAGTGCTGGGCGGCTTGCACTTCGGCGCACAGGATTTGCGCCGCACGTACGCGACTTTTGGAGGTTCGTGTGCGTCTGACCTGATGGCACTCTCCCTGCTGATGCTGCACAGCCCGACCAAGGTCGCGGCCGACGTCAACGTTCCTGTCATTACAATCGAATACATGAACCTGAACAAGGTTCAAACCAAGATGCGTTTGGTTGCAGAGGAAATTAGTGCACAGCTGAAGTTGGTAACCGACGACTACGAAGGCAAAATTAAGCTTGAGCCGGGCATTCTGCCGGAGGACTTGGTGGCCGCACTAGAGGCAGAATCGGGGGAAGAGGCGGAGTCTGGCAACGAAGACAGCGCGGTGCCAGAGGATGAAATGATGTAAGCCCTCGACTCGCGCCGAGGGCTTCCTATCCGTTAAGTGATGCCCTGGTCAGTTAGTTCGCACCCAAGGGACGAGTGAACCCCAGCCCCGGTTGGGACGCCCCTGGCGCCTGCGCCGGCGGGGTAGGTGTCACAGGCTGCGCAGTTTTCTGCGGCTCCACGGGCTTGGCAGGTGCCTCAGCGGTCGCCTCGGCTTCGTCGGTGGACTTCGCACCTGTCAGGCGCTGCTTGTACCCGTCGAACTCCGTTTGCAGTGCGGCCGGCAGTTTCTTCGAGAACTTCACAAAGTCCGGGTCATTGGCCAGAACGTAGAGCAGCATTTGCTCGACCAGCTCGCCGGTGGTGGCCTCTTCCTTGTACGTGTCCCGATAGAACAGGTCGTAAAGCTTCAGCTGCAGGTGGGTGGACGTTTTCAGCGAGTAGCTGGCGCGCACGGCTGGGTCAACGATGGTGAATTTTTTAATGAGTGGCATGGTGTGGCTCCGTGTGTTGTTATTGTTATTGTTGGGTTAGGCGAGGCGTGCAGCGCACAGCTCACAGTTGGCACGGGCGCGGTCAACTGCGGCGCTTGCCTTCTCATACGCTGAGCGTAGAGCTGCATACTCGGGCATGGGCGCATTGGCGAGCAGTGCCCACGTCTTTTTGTACTCGGCCATGGCGGCGGCGTACAACTTGTTGGCGGTGCAGTATTCGCGTAGGGCTTTGGCGGTGGTCATGTGCGGCTCCGTGTGTTGTTGTTGTGAGTAGCAGCGCTGTTGGGTGCGGCATAATATGTATAGCGAGCCCATTTCAAAATAGCGTTCTATAAATCTGACTGTGCAAGAAATGTTCGTGGCGGCGCTCGGGGGTTGTCCAGGATGCGGGGTTGGGGGATACCAGCGCCAGCGCAACCAAGTGCACGCCTCCTGCGCAAATAGTTTGCTCCGCCCTGCACTATTAATAGACAAGCATAATTTTTAAGATTATAATAATTTTACTAGGCGCCTATTTTGGAACGCAGGATAGAGCTATTCCCTAATAAGGGAAGTGTTTGAACAAGGCAGCGTCGAGTCCCAGCGCACTTTGTGCGGCTGCATGCTTGAACACCCTGGCACTGTCCCTTGTCTCCGCATAGCTCCGACCAGCGCCAGCTTACTGTCATCAAAGCGCACCGCCTCCTGACCTGCGGCCAGGCCCCAGTGCTTGCGTCGAGGCCTAAGAGCCCTGGCAAATCGCTGCGCCCACCGCTGCCCGCGGTGACCTTCGCTTACTGCGTAGTAATACCCCCTAGCATTCGCACTACCACCCGACCTACGGCCGGGCGCCCGGTGCTCGCGTCGAATCTAACCCCCTGCATAAGCCGCGGGTGCTGTTCGCGTGCACGGTGTGCGCCATCCTCGACCTCTGCCCGGTCGTCGTTCATGCGACGACCTACAGCACCCCTAGCGCACTTTGTGCATCTACCTGGTCGCGAGCAGCCACCGCTCCCGTGTGCAATCGGCTTCAACGGTTCTGCCTTGGCCAACCGCTCTTCAGGGCTCTTCATTGAAAACAATGAGGGGGGCACAGCGTCGTCGCGCGGGGAGCCCGTCCAGGGCGTACCGCAGCACATGCCAGTGGTGTGAAAAGCCAGAAGCTAGGGAGCCGCCACCGTGCGGCGAGCGGTGCGCCCTAATGGTCGCGCCTTGAGCCCGTTCAGGGCGAGGGGCAGCACCCGCCAGTGGTGTGCAAGAACCAAGAAGCAAGCAGGGCCGCCACCGTGCGGCCAGCGCAGCGTGCCAAACAGCTGTGGCGCACGGCCGGAAGGTCGTGGGGCGCAGCGGGTGCTTCGCAGCCTTTGCGTCAGGTAGCTCCGGGGGCGCGCAGCGAACACGGGGCGGGGCCATAGCAGTAGCGCCCGGCCGGTAGGTCGGGGGCTGGTGCCGCCAGGTATGCCCCCCCACAGCAAGCTAAAAGGGCAAAGGCTGGGCGCGTGCCGCGCACAGGCTGTGACCGTGCCGGGGATGCAGCGAGCCCGAAGGGCGAGCGAGGGGGGAGTGCTTCGTGCACGCGTAAAAAAGCCCGCACAGGGCGGGCTGGTGGGGGCGGCCTAAGGTCAACGTTTGCGTGCTGGCGCTGGCTTGCGGGCTGCGACGATTGCTGCGAAATAGGACAGCTCGGCGGCCATCCTCTGTGCGTCATCTTCGTGCATCGGGAAATAAGCCTTTTCGCCGCGCAGGCTGCACTCAAGGTAGATGCCAGACGACTTGCCGCATTTCACGGTCAGGCTGTCGATACGTAGAACGTCAGGGGTTGTGTTGCTGCTCATGGGAGTGTCTCCAATTATTGTTGTTATGTGAGCGGTGCCGGGGTCACCGGCGGGGCATCAGCGGCCCAAGCGCTTATCCAGTATCAGGCGCACTGCCATGCTGCGAGTGAGCCCAGGGCGCGGCACAGCTTCCTGCATCGCTTCGTTCAAGGCCTTGCGGAACGTTTCAGGGCTGCCGAATTCCTCGACGTACTGCAGGCGCAGACATTCCGGGATGGAAATTGTGGTGCGGTGGATTGTGTCGCCGTCGATGCTCACGCGTACGCTTAAACGGTTGGGTTCAATAGCTGCGGGTTTGGTGTTCATTGTGTGCTCCAGTATGCGCATCAAGTGATGCAGCGGGTGTGCACGGCGCTGCACAGGGTCGGGTCGCCGGGGCCTGAATGTCCAGGCATAAGATGTATAGCAACCCCTTTTGCTTTTAGCGCTTCATTTTAAAAATTGTTTAGAAATTATGTTTGCCGAAATGGGTAGTGTCGAGGCCGTTGACCCCTTGCCATCCTTGGCCACCGGGTTTTGGTTTTTAGGGCGTTTTCCAAGAAATGCTAGGCAGGGCGATGCCTGGCACTCGAACGGGGGCCCCGTGCGCGTGGCTTCCACGGGCCCACGCACGGGCAGCGCGAACGGGTATCTTTTCAAGTGCACGCGTAAAGCACGAACAGTTTTTAAAAATTATGCCTATACGTAGTAAGCGGCCCACCAACAGCCGCACCTAAAACAATACGAAAGGCGACCATGAACACCTCGGAAACCCTCAAACAAAAGAAGCACAGCCCCGCAAAACGCGATGAGGATGGGCGCGTGCTGGCGCAGGAAAACGAACACGCCGTGCTGGCGGGCCTGGCCCATTATGGATTCCTCTCGGCGGCCCAATTGCAGGCCCTGGTGTGGCCAGACAGCAAGCAATCACGGGTGGCCCAGCGTACCTTGAAGCGGCTGGTTGAGCGCAAACTGGTGCAGCGTCAGTTCAATCTGCAGGCGCGCCAGGTGTATGCTTTGACCGCGGCCGGCGCGTGCTTTACGCGTGCAGCTCTTGGAATTGAAGCCGCTTCGACCTTGCAGGCCCTGCCTGCGGCCCAGCGTTCGTTCGACCACCGCATGCTTGCAAATGATATGTGCATCCGCTGGCAGGTCCTCATGGGCGGGAGCGCAACCAGCGTTTTCACCGAGTACAGCATCCAGCAGGGCACCGCGCCCATCGTCAAGAAAGAAGCGCACTTTGGCAAAACCAAGGGCAAAATTCCTGATGGGCTGTTGCTGCTCCCGGAATTTGAGCACCCGACCAAGGGCCGCGTTGTGCCGCTCGCTTGGGGCGAAGTTGAGATGGCGGACAAGTGGGGCGAGGACTATGCCCACCTTATCAGCGAGATTTGCCACGTGCTGGGCGGGTACGGCAAAGAGCGTTTTGAACTGCCTAACCCGCACTATGCGCGCAACAAAATTACGTATGAGGTGCACGCGGTGATGGTGGCGTGCCCGAATGAACAGCACCAAGTCAAGCTTGCCAAGTCGGTGTTGGAGCGACTGACGACCCAACCGTGGAACCGGCACAAATGGGACTATGTGAAAGATGGGGTGTGGATTTGGACACCTGGCATGCCTAGTGTGAACCTCAACAAGTGGCTCGAGCAGCACCCCGACGTCGCGGCATGGCATGCAGACATGCGGCGCGAATGGAGCGACAGGAACTTTGGTAAGGACTAAGACAAACGCCCCTCACGGGGCGTTTTTACATGGTCAGCGCTTCAATTCGAAGTGAGGGAACTCTTTGAACGTCCGCCACGTGCCGGCCCACTCCAGACCCAACTCCTGCCCGATTTTGCCGGCGATTGCCCAGTGCGGGTGCTTGGCCGACCACTCGGCTTTGCCATTCACCAGCGGTACAATGTCGAACGCCTCCGACGCCGGCACGCCGTTCAGGGTTGTGTTGTGCTTCGACTGCCCTGCCCTTGCGTTGGTCACCTTGGGCCCCGGCGTGGTGCGGCCTTTGGCATAAAGTCGCTCCTGCTCCGCCCCGTCGCGGTAGGTGCAGGTTATCAAAATATTCAGCCCCGCAGCCTTGCAGCGCTCCAAGAATTTGGCGGCGATGGGTTGCAGGGTCGGGTGCAGGTCGGTCAGTTTTCGGCTTTCCATAGAGGGCCTCACAGGGTTGTTAATGCCCTTGTGTAGGCCCTGGGCGGCGCGTTAAGCCATTAGCGTAAAGAACCAGTTTTGCGGGTTGCTGTACACCCCCGACTTCACCGCGAAAATAGACGCCCGCAGCGGAGCCCCTTTCGGCGTGTTTGCAAGGTTCACCGACAACGAATTGACACCGGCGCCATGCAGGCCTGTGGCGACGTTCACCCAGCTGTTGTTCACGTAAGCGTCCACCCTGCTTTCATGCGTCACCCCGACTTCGGCCGCCTGGTCGCCGGTGCTCCAAGGGCTTAAACCGCCATTCATACGGCTGCGCGGGGTCCAGGTAAGCAGTGCCGAAGTGCCTGCAATCGCGGTGCCGGTTTCCTTGGTACCGGTGCCAATTGCCCCCGCAAGCTTGACGTTGCCCGGTGGGTAAGGCAGCGCCGCACGCAAGGTGCCCAGTCCATCTTGGCTGAAGTTAGTGCCGACGTCGCCGCTAGCGCCCAAAGGCCCCATGCCATTGCTGTTGCGACCGCGCGCCTTGAAGTGCACGTTGCGCTGGCCATCATGTGCTGCAATCGTCGTGCCGTTTTGAGTCTGCACGATGGTTTTGAGGGGCGACGGGTCAATGACGTAGTCACACCAAAGCACAACTGGGTTGTACTGCGCGGCGCTGTGCGTGGCCGGTACCGTGTCCCACAGTGCGCGGGTGATACTGGACAAAGTGACCTGGGTTCCGGCGGCATTCAGTACGATTGCGCCCGCCTGGAACATCTCATTGTCGATGGAAAACAGGACTGGTTGCGAGCCGTAGCGCTTGAGCACGGCCGCGTTAGTCGAGTTCACGGACAAGGTGATGTTAGCCACGGTGGGTGCCTGGGGCACGGTCGTGAGCAGCGAACCCAGGGCGGCAAAGCCAACGCCGCTGCGCTGGTCCCATTCCAGCAAGTTCGGGTTGTCGCTGTCGTTGTAATAGGCCAAGTCATAGCTGGTGGTATTTGCATCTGGGGCGAATGCCCACACCAAGGCGCGGTTAGCTTCGCTTTTCGTCAATCCATACGGCGCAAGCACGCCGCCGAGCATGTTGATGTAGCCAGGGCGAGCCCGCGCCCCGGTGCTGGCATTGAGCGCAGGCACGCTGCCGGAGTAAATGGAAACGCCAGGCAGGAAAATGTCCTGCACCAGGTCGAGCGTGACCCCGCCGCGGCCGCTGTCGGCATAGCGCACTTGCAGCACCCGCATGCCAAGGTTCTGCAGGCTCAACGGCCCCCAGGTCAGGGTTACTAGGTCGCCGGGGTGCAGGTAAACGCCGACCGGCAACACCGCGCTGACGCTCACTTTGGCGAGCGTGGCAGCCGCCATGCGCAGGTCCCGGACCACTAGCTTCACTGCAAGTTCAAGGCTCGAAACACCCGGATACTGCACCGTTGCCGGGATGATTTGCCCGGCTGCTTCGATGCCGCCCAGGTCGTGCGAAACAGCCGCCCGCTCGATAAAGCCGGCCAAGATGTCTTTAAACGGCAGGCGCACAGCGTTGGTGGCTTCGTCGGCCGACGCCCGGGTGAAGTTTTCCAAACGCGTCACGTTGTCTTCATTGAACTCAAAAACAATGCCGTTCTCAGCCCGAAGCAGCTTCATCGTCAGCAGCCCAGTGGTCAAATCGGTGTACATCACGCCGTTCACCTGCTTGAGCATTTCGGCGATGATGTCCCACACCGGGCGTGGGCTGTCCCAGAGCAAAGACAGCCCATTGCCCTCAAGGTGCAGCTTCTGTGCGCACTCTACGATGGTTTCAATGTCCACCATTTCAGGGGGCACGCCCCCGCCCCAGTCGCTATTGCAAGCGGCTTCGAGCATGCAAAACGCCGGGTTCGCGTCGTAGGTGCCTACCGCTGCATAGGCTGAATAATCAGCCTGGCTCACGCCATAACGCACCACCTTGGGCAACCGACGAATGACGAATTTGAGCGGGCGCAGGTTCGGGTTCAAGCCGACATAGCCATTGTTCCAGCCGCCCGTGCTGCTCGGGCCCAGGAACGTGCAATAAGTCATGTGCTTGAAACTGGGGTTCACGCTCACCTGCGTGGCCATATACGGGTCGGGCACGGTGTCGCCGGAGTGGAACGCAATTTGGCCTTCCATGCCGCTGTCTTGCTCGCCCTCTTTCCAGCTGCCGCTAACGGTCACGATGCTGTTGGCCGGCGCCGTACCGGTGTAAATCTTAGCCTCACCCGCCCACACCTCGCGCAGCTCGTCGACGCCATCGACGCACAAGCCCATCTGCATGCCGATGTAATAGTGATAACCCTCGTGCATGTCCTCTTTAGTGAACAGCCCGGTCCGCACGCGCTTAACCTTTTCCACCGTCTTCAGGTCGCCGTGCCACAGTAGGTTCAGGCCCTCCTGCTTGACGGTGCCCCAGGCTACAGGCATGGCGCGGTCCTCACTTGCCGTGGGGTAAGTGATTTCGTCCAGGCCTGCAGGCTTCGGCCGGTCAAAGTGTGCTTTCGGGCGCAACAGCTCGCTAAGCAGCGTGCTAATTGCAAAATTCAGGAACATTTGCCACATGGTCAGTTCTCCAGGCCGTTCACAAAAATGTTGTTCTTCTTGACGTTCGGGCAGCCTGAAAAATTGGCGGTGTTGCCGAAATCAGCGCAACCCCCGACGCTTGCGGAGCGGTTGCAGCCTTTATAGACAACCAGCGGCGCGCCGACTTCGAGCCCATCCAGCGGCGTCATCAGCTCCACGGTGCTGCCCGTATGCGAAGCAACCATGCGGCGCTGCCCGGCGACTTCGACCAGGCCAGCCTCAAAGAACTTGTCCGGGCGCGTTGCGAACGCCGGGCTGGTGAGGGTCACCCCGTTGGCTGAAACGGCCACCAGGGCCCCGTCAGCACGGTACAAATAGCCGCCCTGCGCGTCTTTGGCATTGCGGTTAACGGTGCAGCCGGCGCCGTAGACGGCCCACCCGCAACTGGCCTGCCAGTGCTGGCGAAGGCCTTCACGCTGCAGCATGTCTATGGTTGCCGACATCAGCAGCTTCACCTCGGCTTCGGTCCAGGCGGCCGAACGCACGCGCCCGGAATAGCACACGGCGCGGGTGTCTTGGTCGCGGATACGCAGCCAAATGGTGCCGGCCGGGGTGCCTCGAACGAACAGCTGGGCAATGGCAAAGTCACGCGCGGTGCGCACATACACCTGACCGCTTGAACGCTCCTGCGACAGATTCAGCGCATCGTGTGCGATGATTGCGGGGGCAAAAGTGCGGCCTTCTGCGTCGGTAAAGGGTGCCACGTCCGATGTGTACAGCCAGCGCATCTTGATGCCGCCGGACTGGCTCACGCCGGGGTCGTTGTATTGCGTGAACTCATATGTGTATGCCATTTATAGTTGCTTTAAGGTAATTTTAGAGATGGCAAGGCCCGGGGCCTCATAAAGGATTTCCACCGTGTCGGAGTTCAGCCGCCACTGGCTGGCTTGCTCGTCAACACCTGGGTTGGCCAAGAACGGGCGGTAGGCACCCTGAACGGCAAAGAGGAACTGGCGGTATCGGGCAATTTCGGCTTCGCTGTGCAGGTAGACATTCAGGCTAAAAGTTCGCACCCTGTAGCGGCTCTCCACCGCCCACAAGCCCCCATAGTCCAAGCGGTTTTCGTCATCCTTTAGGTTTTCCTCTGCACCGTTTGACCAGTCGGCCGGGAAGTCAAACACCAGGGCCCCGTCTGCATTGGTCTCAAAAGGGGCAACGACTTCGGCGTGATTGGCCAACTCGAGCGAAACTGAAACACTGGCAAGCTTGTGGTGGGTGTGGGCAATGCGCAGGGCCTCAACGATGCGACCCGGGGCCGCCGGCACGACGTCGGCAACACTTGGCGGCACGACGTCAAGCACCTCAACGGCCTGGCCGTCGGGGTAAAAGGCCAAGCACAGGCCCGAAGCGTCAACGCCGCGGGTAGGCTTTGCAGACGTGCCCGACGCGTGCACCCACAGCGGCAGCAGCCAATCGCCCCGGTAGCTGCGCAGGTCCGCTAGCACGCCGGCGTGGCCGTTGGTCAGCTCATCGGACAAGTCCAGGCTGAACTCGTAGCTGTAGCGCGGGCGCGAGCGCATGCAGCGGCGGTGCTCTCCACCGCTGCGGGCAGTTTGAATGTCCGTGTCCCAGGTGAGGCGCTCGAGCAGCGGAGCCCCCCCCGCCGGCTGGTGGGGGAATGTTTTAAGGGTCATAGGCCAAGCGCCATGCGGAATTTGGTAGGGTTGCGCGTGATGATGTTTTCAACGACCAGTTCACCCTCGGCGCTGTCCATGTGGTCCGCGACCGCTCCAGGGGTAATGCCGTTAATCAGGCGCAGGTTCACCGCCTGGGGGCTCTGCTGCACTGGTGCCGGGTTAATGCCCATCATGCGAGCCAGCTGCATCTCGCTGCCGTTTTTGCCGCCCACGATGCCGCCGGAGCTGAAGCCCTTTGCCATCTGGTTAAGCAAATAAACGGTGTTTGCTCCGTACTTGCGAGTAAACGCGGCCGTCAGAATGCCTTCATCTTTTGAAACCCGCGCCAGGATGCTGTCGGATGTGCCAGTGCCTGGCCCACGAATGATGCCGCCGCGCCCGGTCGGCACAACGCCGCCTTCGGAAAAGCCCAACAGCCCCCCGACCTGTGAGGCAATGGCCGACCAGTTAAAGCCGCCCGAAGCTGCGTTGGCGTAGCCGCCCACACCTCCAGTAGTGCCACCAATCTTGCCAAAAATGGCTTCCGCAAGCTTTTGCGCAGCAATCTTTTTGACGGTATCAGCGACGGCCGAAAGAATGTCACGCAGGAAGTTCTTGATGCGCGAGCCGCCTGAAGTCAGGTTGGAAAAGCTATCAACGATGCTATTAGCAAGCGTCTTGTTGATGGCCACGGTCACGCTGTCTGCGGTTTTCGCAATACCGTTCAGCTCAAGCTTGGCGGTCTTGGCCGCCGCAATCATGGCCGGGTTCTTCGACGCCGCCGCCAGCCTTATCATCATGTCTAGCTCGGCCGCCATCGCATCGACGTGCAGCAGGCGGGCCTGGCGCATCGCGTCTTCAGCGTCCAGCGTCGTCATCTCGCCCAGCTCAACCTGCTGCTTATAGGTCTTGTCGAGCAGGTCCAGCTCGTGCAGGTGCTCTTCGTAGGCGGTGCGGGCCTTTTCATAGCCCGACTTTGTGGCTTCCAGTTCGTTCAGGCGTGCGGCATCCCTGCGCAGGTCAGGCGAGGCCTGAAACTCCGGCGTGAGCAGCTGCTTACGCAACTCGGCTTGGCGGCGAATGTCAGCCGCGCCCTGTGCGTCGCCTTGGGCGTCAAGGATTTTTGCCCTGAACTCCGTTTCCAAGTCAGCCACTTGGCGCTTGAATGCCACATCATCTGCGACCAGCTTGATTGTGGCCGTGCGGTCTTTAGAGGCCAGCGCCGCAATTTCGGCGTCGACCTTTTTGAGGTCGGACTGCTTCGAGAGGATTTCGGACTGCTTGGCAGTTGCACGGGCGGCAATGACTTCGCGCTGCTGCTTGAGGCCCGCCAGCTCCAAGGCGTATTCCTCCGCCTGGTATTTGCGGCGGTTCGCCATATGCTGGTCGTGCGTCATCTTGCCAGTCGCCAGGTCGGCATCGTCCTGCGCCTGCTCGGCTTCGCGTAAGGCGGCCGCAGTCTTCTTGACGGCCTCAAGCTTGACCTTGGCCAACTCTTCCTGCGCCTTTTGGAATTGCTTGGCTTCGCGCTCGGCGGCTTTCTTTTCCTCTTCAGTCGTCTCGCGTGGCTTGTTCGTGACAGTGCCGCCGGTGCCGGTCTTCTTTGGCTTGTCCTTGCCGTTGGCAGCCCTGCGGGCAGCTAGGTCGGCCGCAATGCGGGCTTCAGCGGCCTTGCGCTCGTTCTCCGCCACTTTTGTTTCAAGCGTCGCCAGCGCGCCATCGGACATCAGGCGCCTTTCGGTGTTGTCGGCCCGTTGCTTGTACATGTCCGACAGCTGCGGGTTGCTCTCGGAGTAAAAGCGTTCCTTGAATCGGTCGGCAACAGCTCCAATGATGGTGAAACCGTCCTGGATTTTTGCCATGATGCGCGCGACGCCTAGCAAGGCATCCGCCCAGATGCTGCTCTCGGCGTTGATGCGCACGAAGTCGCCAAATACACCCGCGACAATGCCGGCCACGCCCTTGAAGTTGTCCCAGGCCAGCCCTGCGTTGTCCGACAATTTCGCGACGTGTTCTTTGTTCTTCTCGAGCCATGCCGACAGGTCCTTGGCCGCTTCTGCGCCCTTGGCGATGGCGCCCGCTAGCTCACCGCCAATGCCGTCGAACAAACGGGTGAACAGCTCCTGCAGGCCTTTGAACTGCTCGGAAACACCGCCAGTGCTGACGTCGAACACACCCGAAAAGGCCTTTTGAATGGACTTTTTGATGTTGTCGAACGCGCCTTTGGAAGCCGTGCCCAAGAACATTGAAGCGGCTTCGCGCATGTTCGAAAAGGTCGCGGTCCACGTCGTTGCCGCTTCGGCGCCGGTGCGGCGGTAAATCTCGAATTTCTTTTGCAGCTCATCAAAAACCTTGCCGGTTTTCGTCCATTCCTTCATCTGCTCGTTCGAAATCTGCAGGGCTTTGGCCACGCTCGAATCAGCGCTGATTTGCCCGGACAGCAATGACCGCACTTCTTGATTCAGCTGGTGCATCGGCACGTTGAGCGCGCCGGCAGCCTGCACAATACCCACGGTGAGTTCTCGCACCTGGTCAAGGCCCAGGCCCGCTGCGGCGCCCGCACCGATACCCTGCTGGAAAGCTTCAGTGAGTTGCTGGAATGTCGCGCTGGTCTCGAGCCCCGCAATTCTCAGCTTTTGGATTTGTTCGGCCGCCTGCTCGCCGGCGATGGTCAGCTGCTCCGGCCCCGTGGCAAGCGAGCCTGACGCGTCGCGCACCTCATACATCGACGCAATGAGCGTTTTAATGCCTAAGGTGGAACTTTCGACCTCGGCATTGATGTTGAGGCCCGCTTTAAAGGCCGCACCGATGCCTGCGACAGTGCCCGCGATGGTGAGCAAACCCGCGTTGGCGCCGACGAATGCAGCAGCTGCGCCAGCGGCGCCGGTGGCCAAAGATGCGAATGGGTTGCCTAACCCTTGGCGGGCTTGGGCGCCGAGAGCCGACAGGGAAGCGCGCAGGGCCTGCACCTGTGGCGAGCCCCGCACGTTTGCGATAATTTGAAGTACTACCTGTGGAATCATGGCGGTCAGTCCTCTATTAGCGAAGCGACATGGGCCTGGATGTCATCCGGCTCGCCATTAGTCGCGGTGCGCATGTCTGCTATGCGCTCAATGCGCTGTACAGCGAGCAGTCGGCGCACTGCGGCAAGGCGTCGCTTTAGCTGGGAATACGTGAGCTGCCACAGGTGGTTCTCGTCATACCCCGCCTGAACAAGCGGGGTGATGAGGTCGAAAATCCAGGCCAGTTCGTCCTGGTCCTCTTCCGTTATTCTTTTGGCACCAGCTTTGCCCCGGCCGGCAGCTTGAACATGTCCAGACTCATCCCGAACCGTGCGAGCAATTTCTGAAAAAAAGGGCGGTTTAGATTTAAGGCGGCAAGCATTGCTTCCAGCCCGTCCTCGCCGTCGACCTTACGCAGCAGTTCCAGTGGCACTTCAGCCGAGCGAGCGGTGATTTCCATGGCGGCATCGACGCTCAAGTCAACCATCGCGCCGGTCAGGTCGTCCTTCGTGAATGGCTCGCCCTTTGCCAGCTTCTCGCCGCCGTCTTGGGCAATCAACCGCCCGAGGATTTCAAAGAACGCTTTGGAACAATCGGCCAGGTCGCCGGCAGCCATTTCGCCAATGACGATTTCGAAAGGCTCGACGCGCGGGCCCTGCACAACCATGGTGATGGTCTTGTATTCTTTGCGCGGAAACGCTGGCAATGCTTTTGCAGCTTTTGACATTTGAGGCCCTGGAGTTGTTGGTGATGACGTAGTAAAGCCCCGGCTGTTATATTGAGCAGCCGGGGCTTTAGAGGTGGCGCGAAGCTTTAGGCAATCACGCGGCCGAAGCGGCCATAAGTGGCATCGACTGGCTTGGACAGGTCGGCAAGCACGTCAATTTCCAGGTTGATGCTGGCGAAGTCCTGGCCGCTGAACGACAGTTCTTTGAGGGGCGCCGGCTTGCAGCGGTAGAATTCGACCAAGTAGGCCTTCTCGGTGCCGATGTCCACGACTTCAGCGCGAATGGTGAATTCGCGGCTTGCATCGGTCAGCAGGCCCACACCGCTTTGCGCGCCGTTCTTGAATGCTACGGTGACGCCATCGGCCTGAGCCTTCAGCATGACAATCTTGCCGAACTTCTCGTTGAGGGTGTAATCGGTGCCTTCTTCCAGGGACGTGGCCCCCGCAGTCACCACGACGTCGGACACGGCCAGGTACCCCAGGAACACGACCTGCCCGACGGCCAGCGGGCCCGGCACAACCAGGTCCGGGGCCGCGCCGGCGGCGATGGCCTTGACCTTCGCTTTGAGGCCAAGAGCCATGTTCTCAAGCGAAATGTTCTTGATGTTGGCGGTCAGCGTGACAGTCGGCGGCATCGAAATCGACTGCACGACTTCGCCGCGCGTGTTCTTGTATTCCTTTTTCTCGGATGCAAGTGCGGCCGTCAGCTGGTCGGCTTCACCCATTTCGACGGGGATGCCTGGCAGGCCGGTTAGGGCGTCACGCTCTGAAAAATACAGCGATTCGAGCGAGTAAACGACGATGTTTTGTTTCAGTGCCATGCGGCTCTCCGGTAGGTATAGGGGCGGTTAATGCGACGTACAGGGAGCAGTCGCCGCGTTTCCTACCGGAGTGGCTGCCGTCAGCGCAGCAATGGGCTGGTCAGGGCATAAGTGAGGTAGAACACCGCCTGGCCGCCCTTGTAATAGCGCACGCCGGGGCCGTCGTAGAGTTCAAGCGGGAATGACTTGGGAAGCTTGAGGCCGTGACACATGGCATCTGCCTGGGCCAGCAGCTCACCCACAAGCGCGCGCTTCTCGTCGGCGCCGGCCTTGGTCTGCCCCAGGTTCATGGCAATTGCGACGGTCCAAAACTGCTGTGTAATGGAGCCGCCTCCGGAATTCTCTGCCTTGCCCGTGCCCTCAAAGATGACGTAGGCCGCGGGCGTGGCGCCCATTTCGGTGATGCTCTCGGGAAGCTCACCCCAGGTACCAACGGACTTGAGGGCCGGCACGCCGACGCGCAGGGCCTCAACGATGTGAGGTTCAGCAAAGAACAAGTTGGGGGTGGTCATGTCAGCAGTCGCTTAAAGTAGTTTTCTGTTGCGGTCTCAACCGTCTTTTGGTCCATCGCGCCCAGCCCGCCAGCTTTGCTGAACAGCATTGCCCGCCTTGGCAAACGGCCGTCGCCTGGTCGTTCCGTCTGCTCATGGAACTTGGCATAGGGTGCGAACATGTCGAGCGATGCGCCCTTGGCGTCGTACCGGCGCATTACCATGTCACGCATGCCGGGGTTGCTGAACTCGAGCAATTTGCCCTTGCCCTGGCGTTTACGCTGTGCGGCGGTGCTGTCGGCCCAAGGCATCCAGCTTTTCCCGTCTGGGTCTTTGCGGGCGTCAAAGCGCTTGTCGAAGTTCTTTTCAAGCGCAGTCGCGATTTCACGAAACAGTGGCGTGAGGTCGCCCCCAATCTTGCCAAGCTTGGCACTGGCTGCGCTGGCGTTGTCCAAAGTTGAGGTGATGGACATTTAGCGGCAGAGCCCTGAACGGGTGAACTGTCGCACTTCTGCCCCGTAGAACACCCCGGCACTATCGCCGGCTTCAGGGTCGGGCAATGTGGTGCGCACCACCAAGGAAATCAGGCCCCGGCTGATATCAAGCAGGGTTTTCAGCGCCTGCTCTGCTGCCGCCTTTACGCCCTCTGTAGGGTCGTTCTGGTACAGCTTGCGCAGGGCCAGGTCGAACACCAGGGACTTGAGCATGCCCGGCACAATGTCCATTCGGGGATACAGCGCCGCCAGGTAGCCTTCGGCCAGGCCGTTGGCATCTTGCAGCGCTGCGTCAAGAACCCCGGCGGCAAGTCCGTCGAATTTGGCCGGGTCGTCAAGGCGTGCGGTGAACTCCGCAAGGGTCAGGTATGTAGTCATGCGCCTGTGTAGCCCTTAGTCGGCGCGCAGCTGCTGTGCCGGGATGAGGCCAGCACGGCGCACGCGGCGGCCGGGTGCCAGCTCCTCGAAGTAGTTCACCACCTCGACTTCACTGCAGCCCCCGTTGTCGTCCTCAAAATAGGCAGTCAGCTTCACCAAGCGGCCTTCGTAGTAGTAGAGCCCCGGCGGCGTCTGCATCAGCGCGTGCAAGCAGGCGTAGGACAGCGGGTCCACGAAGTTCACGATTTCCCGCACCTTGTTGCCGTCGCGCTGCTGGCGTGGGTTCAGCTGCGCAATCAGGCGCTGGCGGGCCTGACCGCGCAGGCGGGCCATGTCCTCGAGCGTCGGCGGGTGCTTGACCGGCTTGGCCAGGGTGCGTAGCTGGTTGACCCATAGGGCGACCGCTTGGCCAATGGCGACGACTAGGGCGCCGGCAAAGGCGCTGCTATAGCTGAAAGTTTCAAAAATCATGACAGTCTCCAACACTTGCGGTTTGTAGTAGTGTCGCGGGCAGCTTTCTGATGTCGGCACGGGCGGCGCGCACGCGGCCCAGCTCTGCGGCTTCGACCATCACACAGCTGCAATGCCCCTTTACCTGCTCTTCCAGGTAATCGACGACTTCAACCACCTGCTTGCTTGGCTGGTGCCAGTAAAGGCCGGGCGGGTTCGTGATGATGTACTGCAGGCAGCGGTCCGATTTCCATTGGCACAGGTGGCGGGCCTGTGCCTGGGCGTTCACAAAGTCGTCGCCGTTCTTGAGATTGTTGGCCAGGACAGCTGCGATGGCGCGCTGCAAAAGGTCGTAGCGGAAAGCCATTATTGGGCCCCCTTGGCACGGGCCTTTTGGCTGCGGTTGAGGTTGCGTAGGGCTTCGCGGCGGGCTGCACGGTTGGCACCTGGCATCAGGGCCGAAATCAGCTTGTCGGCAGCTTTGGCGCGGTCGCGGGCGGTGTTCTTCACCGCGGTGCGCAGTGGCAGGTCCGGGTCGAGGTTGTCGACTTCCTGCAGGGTGGGTTCACGATAAACCGCCCGTTCGAGTGCGACGGGCGGCTGGTCTTTATCAATGCTGTTCATGGGGTCTCCTTGGTTTCAAAGAACTACCTCATGTGTAGGCATAGAATTTATCCGCTGACGGGCTCCGGGTCGGCGGGTGCATCGGGCGGCGGGACCTCTTCAAGCGGGGGCGTCATCTCGTCAACCTGGGCCTGGCCGTAGGCGTGCGCGTCCGCTTCAGTCATAGGCACAAATCCACCCACGCCAGGCGCGAATGTTTGGACAATGAACACGGAGCCGTCGTATGCGACTCGATAGCCATAAAATCCGTCACCTAGTTCGAAGATTTCGTAAGTAATCATTTGTTTCCTTTAGAGTTTGTAGACATCGACGAGAGCGTCGCCGCGCGCTGAAACACCCGGGCATAGCAGCCCGTGGTAGGTGGTACCGTTGGACTGCATGCAGCTGACAGCCCAGCCGCCCGCAGGTAGCGGACTGGTTTTTCCTGGGCCGTTGGGGTTGGGGGTTACGGACGTGCTCGGGAAAGCCACGTTCAACGCAGGTGCACCCCACCCCCGCCCCTCTACATAGGTCCGCATAAAAACACAGGTAACTGGGTTGAACAGGTGTACGCCTGCTTCAGTGATGGCTTGGCATAGCTGTGAGTTTCCCGAGACGTTCACTTCCTCGACGCTGGAAACACTCACGGAATTGTCCGCACCGACATGCAGAACCACGGACTGCCGAGATGAATTGGCGTTTTGGTAGCGCTCTACGAGCAGCACCCCACCGCTAGGCAGCCGCCCAAGTCCTTCGCCGGCGCTGCTGGCAAACTGTGATATTTTGATGTCCACTACAACTTCAACAGGCGGGGCATTAGTTGCCGGGTCGTACACCCAAAACGCCCAAGCGCTAGGCGTTTGAGTAATCCCGGTAGGGGTGCCGGAAGTGCAGAGCAGCCGCCCGTCAGGTAGGGCTACCGCTTCGGCGCGTTGCAGCGCTCGGGGGAACGACGCCAAAGCCTCGTTTGCCCCCGTTTCAGTATTGAAACGATAAAAATTAGCGCTGCCCGTGCTCATGGCGGTATTGAACCCAGCCATGTAGATGTACTGACCGATAGCGACCATGAACGGGCAGGCGAATGCGTACGTTGGCATTGGGCCGTTGTATCGCGGCCCGAGCGCGCTATTGGTCGCGGGGTCAAATCGTTGAAATCCGTTGAGCGGGGAGCCAGCTGCGTATCGCCATAACCCCGGGCTGTCGCCGCCAGTCACGTAAGCACTGCTGGTTGAAACGGAAGAACCAATGTTGGCGGCAGACAACGACAGATACGCACCCAAAGTGGGGGCGTTCGCGGATTCGGTGCCGACCTCTGCAAAGCCGGGCGGAATGCTCGCGCGCATGAAGCGGGCTCCGGAGCCGGGCACGGGGGCCAGGGCGGCCAGCAGCGGCGACAGGTCCACCTCATTGCTGGCAATAGCGCGTGCGATTTCAGCCTGCGCAGCTGTGAGCTGTGCCGATGTCGCCACCAGGGAAAGCTGCCCCAGAATGGCAAAAGCCTTTTCGAGGATAGAACGGCCAAGAGCCGCTAGGCTGTCGAGCGTTGAGGTGCCGGGGTTTCGAATTGCCATATCAGTACCAGATGACGACGCGACCGTGTCCGCCGGTCCCGCCAAGGTTGCCATTGCTGACGCCAGCAGCAGTTCCGCCGCCGCCCCCAGGGCTCACGCCGTTGCCGGCAAATTGACCCGTGCCTGCGCGACCGCCACGCCCGCCACGCCCTCCGCGTGGAGCATCACCGCCGTTGCCGCCGTAGACTTTGGTTGTGTCGCCATCCAGTGGGTTGCGGTACGGGTTGCCGCCGTGGCCGCCGTGCAGCTGGAACTCGCCGGCCAGGCCTGCCAGGCCGCCTTCGGCTCCGCGCATTTGTGACGCGCCAAGGCCGCCATTTGCGACCAGCTCAAACACCGTGCCGATGGTGCCCGCCTGCGAAGTCACGCGCGACAGCCCACCCGCCTGCCCGTAGCCGCCAAGGGCCACGCCGTTGGGTGTTTCCGTTCCAGCAGCACCGCCTTGGCCAACGATTACCTGCAGATATTCACCCTGTACCAAGTCGACCATGCCTGCCGCATACGCGCCGGCGCCCGCGCCTGCGAGGTCCTGGCACGAAGCACCGCCGCCGCCTGCTCCCCATACTTCGATATACGCACGAGGAACACCAGCAGGAACGGGCCACAGCGCCGGCTCGTTGATGTTCGGCATCAGGAACAAAGCGCGACGTGCCAGGCCGGCGCCAGTTGAGGCAGGGCCAGGCACTCCTTGAATCCCCTGGTCGCCCTTGTCGCCTTTATCGCCTTTGCCCCCCGTGTCGCCTTTGTCGCCTTTAGCGCCTGCGACGGTCGAAGCAGCGCCAGCAGCGCCGGTAGCGCCGGTGTCGCCCTTATCGCCCTTGTCGCCTTTGCCCCCGGTGTCGCCTTTGTCGCCCTTGAGGCCTTGAAGGCCTTGCAGCCCTTGCGTGCCGTTCAGCCCGTCTTTGCCGTTGGTGCCGTCCTTGCCTGCGGCGCCCTGTTGGCCAGTCAGTCCGGTGTCGCCTTTATCGCCGGTGTTGCCTTTGTCGCCCTGCAAACCGCGCGCGCCTGGGTCGCCCTTGTCGCCTTTGAGGGTTTCGCCCCCCGGTGCTGCTGGTGTATTTGTACGAATGCCCATGACGGTGCCTTATTGAACGATGGTGATGCTTGCTGTGCTGTCGGCAGTTGGCTCGGCGGGCACATCGCATAGGAACAGCAGCCCCGAAATAGGCGCTTCGAAGTAGTCGGATTTGTTTGTGTCCGCTAGCACGTCGCCCAGCGACCAGGTGATGAATGCGGTGTCCTCGCCCGCGGCGGTAAGAATTGCGAACACGTCGGCAGCGGTGCCCGCGGAGGCGGCCACTTCGGCCTCAGCGCTGGCGATAGCGACGTCGATGGCATCGCGCGATGCGGTCGTGTAGGCCACGCGCACGGCGGTCTTCTTGGCGTTGACTTGCACGTGCGGCAGGCCGTTTGTAGGCAACATCGCCACGCCCAGGGCGGCGTGGCCGACGCCAAGCCTCGCTGTGATGCGGTGCAGCGCCCCGTCAAAGTTCATGTTCAGTTTTTGCATGGTGTCGTCCGTAGAGATGAAAAAAGGGCCGGGCTTGTGGCCCAGCCCTTTTGGATTCAAATGCCGCCTGAATTACAGGCCCGGCACAACCAGCAGTTCTGCGGAGCTGGCCCAGATGTTCGTTTTGCCGCCGGTCGTGCGCTCTGCCTTGAGCAGCTCGCGGGCTGCCGATTCCAACCGGGTGCCGCAGATAAGCAGCTTGCCTTGGGTATTGAACGGGTTGCCTTCTGGCGAGTGGAAATCACCCATGCGTGCACGCGCTTCAGCGTAGTTCGTAGCGTCCAGCGCAGTACCCGATGCAAACGCGGTGAACCATGGGCCATAGCCGCCGGCCACACGGGCGTCGATACCCCACTGATAGACGTTTTGATGAAACACGTTATCGTCGTTAGGATTAAATTTTGCCGTCAGCGCATACTCCCGGCGCTTTTGGAAAATCAGCGGCATCAACACCTGGCTGTTGTCAATCAGGTACCACTTCGGGCCGGTGCCTTCCAACATGTTCGATTGCGTGGTGCCGTTCGGGCCTTCGTGCGCATCCGAGAAAAATGGCTTTCCGTCATGGCAAAGATTGGCAAAGCCGGCGGCGAGCAGCGGGAACAGGATTTTGTCCATGTGCAGCGTGGTCGCCTGGCCTGCGGCTTGCGACATGAACGCAGTCCAGCCCAGGTTGTCGTCTTCGATTTGCTCGCGCTTGACCTGAATGGAATTCTCATAGGTCTTGTTCGGCACGATGTACTCGCGCTGCGACATGTCGTTAAACACACGGTCGCCGACCCACTCGCGGAAGCCGGGCATCTGGCTAAAGTCCGGGTACAGGTTCTGGCTCGAGCCAGAATTGATGGTGGAAGCAAATGCAGGGCTGACAGCTTTAGCGGCCGTTTTGCCTTCGTTGAATTTGCCCGAAACCATGACTTGCAGGTCTTGGAGCGTTTGGGTGTTAATTAGTGCCATTTGGGCCTCGTGTTAGGGTGGTTTCGGGTTATTTCGTACGACGTGCCAGCTCGGCGCGGAATGCGTCCTCGCTAATGCCGGAAACAGCGCACATCGCTTTTTGTGATTCGGTCAGCTCGACGTCGCCACTGCGGTGCGCGCCTTGCTCGGTGGTGCCTTTGCCTAGAACCGGCACGAGCGTGCTGATGTAGGCGGTGAGGCTTTCCAACGGCTTGTCGGCATACGCTTCCTGCACGTGCGACGCGCTGGCTGGGGTCAAGAGGTTGTCGGCCGTGGCCTTGGCCACAGCGGCCGCCACGGCCGTTTTGTGGGCGGCGGCAGTGTGGGTAGCCAGTGCGCTCTCGGCGGTCGTAGCGCGCACGCTCATGGCCTCGAAATCGGTTTTAGCTACGTAAGTGGACAGGTCGGTGCCGAATTTCGACTGAGCGGCGGTGACGATGCCGGCGACATCAGCGGCGCCGACGGCTTCAGCTGCAGTTTTGGCGTGTGCGGCGGCTTCGGTCGAAGCGGTGACAGCGGCCAGAATGTCTGCGTCGGTCGCATCAGCGGCCAGCTTCAGGTGGGTGATGAGTTGTTCGCGCATGTGCGTTGAAATCCCGGTGGTTGGTAGTTGCGACGTGAAGGCACCAGGTGCCGCGCTTTTTGTGTTCAGCGATACCAAGTGCAGATTGGGCATGTTGGTAAGGCCTGCGCCTGTCAGTTGGAGCACACGGCCGGTTTCAACGTAGAATTCGAATACCGGCGAAATGAATCGGTATTCACGTGCGGCGATGAATGCCGACGCGGCGCTGGTCCACTCGACCATGCCCCACACCCCCAGCTCATCAGCCTCAATCGCGACAATCCACCCGGCAGCGGGCGTTGCACCCAGCTTGTCGCCGGCACCAATGCTTTGGTGCTCATAGTCGATAGCGAGTGGCATGCCATAGGCCTCAAAAGCCAGTGCCAGTTCCGCGAACGTGTAGTAGTACGGGCCCCTCCCGTCGCGGCCAGTGAATCCGGACGGGGGCAGCAAGTGAATGCGCGTTGGCACCGGCGCACCATCAGCCGGGGCAACGTCAAACAGGGCGGAATGAGTAGAGTGAGCGCGGATGTTCATGCCCCCGTACAGGGAGCCGTCGCCGCGTTTTAAGCTTCAGTTGGCCAAGATGCGCGGGTAAGGGCGCGAAGCTAACCCTGCGACGCTAACCCCTGCGACGCACCAGCGCACTGCCTTGGCCAACGGAGCGCGGCAGCGCTAACGCCAAAACGTCGGTGCCACTTCTTTCATCCCCCTCTCTTCTTGCCTCGCGCGCACAACTGAATATTTCGAAGAAATATGAAGTGCTTTTGAATTTGAAGTTATAAGCTAAAAGCTAGTGATTTTAGGCGCTCGTAAATCGTTGTTTTTATTGGTTTTTTCGGGAATCCTCTGCACGCGTAAAGCACGAGTTCAGCACGAGTTCGGCACGAAACAGGCAAAGTGCACGCATAAAGCACGGGCACACGCGTAGAGCACGAGCAAACTGCACGCGTAAAGCACGGTTGCACGCGTCGAGCACATGACAACTAATTGCACAGCCGACAACAAAAAAGCCCCCGAAGGGGCTTCTGCATGCGTCCAGCACGTCACGCTTCGATGGGTGCGACCGTTTCCATTTCGACAACCTTGCTGGCGCGCGGCTTGCGGGTGATAACGAAGCAGGCGGTGTTGCTGCCCCTGCGCTCGGCTTCGGTCGGCTTGCGGAATTCGCAGGCCAGGATGTGCCCATGCACGCGTAGCTGCTCATAAGCCTTTTCCAGGTAGCCTTTGACGTTGCGCGGGGTCTCGGCTGCAATGCCCAGATATTCGGTGAGTTCGGCCACCGTTAGCGGGTAGCAGTCCACGTGGCTGTTCTCGAGCAGGAACAGCCGACGGCTCAAGCCCTTTGTTGGCAGAGCATAGTAGGCTTCGCGGTCATACCATGTGTAGAGGTTCGAGCCAAACAGCGCACGCAGCTCGGTGCTGATGCGGAAAGTGATGCTGTCGCTGCTGGACGCAAACGATTCGAGCAGCGAAAAGGAAAGTTCAACGAAGCCCTTTTTGTCCGCTTCCTGCACGCTCCTGTTGCCCGGCAGGCACTGTCGCATGGCCTTAATCACAAGCGGGTCGGTGCTGCGAATGACCAGTGCAGCAGCCTTGAGGCGGTTGCCCTCGCTGCGCACCCGGTCACGCGGGCCGCTGCCCCCAACGCCGCGGCCAGGCATCGAGTGCAGCACGTCCATCCAGCGCACGGTGACGTTCTTGCCCAGCGCGGTGGTGGCGCCAAAGGACAGCAGCGACGTCCATAACTCCTGCTCACCGGTCCAAAGTTCTTCGCCTGTGAAGGTGATACTGGTTGTGCCCTTGCGCTGGCCAGAAAAGTGGGTGATGACGCGCGGGCTGCTCGACGGCCAATTGCGGCGGTCGCTGTTCCGTGCGCCGGCCGCGCCAAACAGGCCGGAGCGAGCAAACAGCGTTGGCTGGAAAAACTGGCCAATGTCCAGCGCTGGCAAGAACACGTCCACGGCCTTGGCTGCATCTTGCTGGGCCACGGTTTCCTGGCCAGTGCCAATCAGGTCGTCGTCAGCGGACGGGGCGAAGTTCTCGCTGTGTGCGGCAATGGCACGGGTTTGCTCGGCCACAGGGGCCGGCGCGGGTGCGGCCGGTTGAGCCGCTACAACCTTGCGTGCGACGCTCGCCTGATTGGTCAGCCAGTCTTTATCATCAAACAGCGAGTAGGTGCCGGGGCGCTCAAATTCATTGTCAAAGCGGCGGTCGACTGCAGCAGCCATTTCGACCAGCACGGCCTCGAACTTAGGTGCCAGGTACGGGTGCGCTTCGCACACCGACTTCAACAGCGTCGGGCTGTAGCCGAACACGAAATCTTGGTCAAAATCCAGCATGAAATCAATGGTATCTGCCGGTAGCAGTGCCATTTGGTCGGGCTGAATGCGGTATGTTTTGTGAGCCATTTTGAACACCTGCGAATGTCAGTGATATGTACTGTATAGCGACACGCAACACACTTTTTATGCCTTTTGGGAAAAAAACACAAAATAAATTTAATGCCCGTGATTACATTCTGCAACCCCTCCTGACTAAACGGGGGCATTGCCATATGGGCATGGATGTATATACGATTAGGTACCGGCGCCACGATGGTACCGAAGTGCAGCGGCCAATCATCGCTGACGACGCACGCGGGGCCGCTCGAGCCGCCAAGAGCAACGGCAAAAAGATGGGCTGGCAGCCCCTATATGACAGCCTTGAAGTTGAGGGCACGCCGCTTTCAGCCACCGCCCGCAATCCCGGGCACACCACCTTGAACAAGCCGCTGCGCAAGTTCACCTGCACGTTCCGGGCGCTTGACCAGCACCTGTACCAGCAAACATTCGAGGCATTCGACCTCGGAAATGCCAAGACAGCCGCCCGTGCTGTTGCCAAAGCCGAGGGGGGCACCGCCCTGCTGGAACACCTCAAACCCATCAAAGCTGCCAAAGGCGACGTCATTGCCCCTGCCGACCGTGTGCTGCGCACCGGGATGCCGCATTCGGGCGTTCAAATCAGGAGCCTCCCCCAAGGCCGTCGCCGCCTGCGCCTTGATGAGGACACCGAGGACGACCCCTATGCCCACGGCATGCCGATAATGCTCTAACCCTTGGTCAGCTCCTGCAGCTTGCGCCGCAGGACTGTTTGTAACGTGTGCTTCGGGTCAATGGCCGGGGCTTTGCCATCAATGAGCCAGCCCGGTGCGAGGGATTCGGGCACCAGCTCCGTTTTGCCGGTGCGCTTGTTCTTGTACAGCCTGCTGCGCTCTGTCGGGGCCTTGTCGCTCACGGTCAAATTGCGTTCCTCGACCTGTGCCTGGCTAACGGCTTCAGTGATGCACCGGCAGCGGAAACCCAGGGGCGCAAAGTGGGTAAGCCAGAACTTGTGCGTGCGGGGCAGCGTGGTACCGTTCAGGCGGGCGTGAGCCGGGCGCACCAGGCCGTCGCGCTTGGTTCGATAGGTGATGAAGTCCACGCCCTCCCCCTCGGTGGCACGTTTATAGCGCCCGTGGCCGTAGGCAATGCGTAGGTTCGTGTCAAAGGCTCCCTCAATCTGCGCGGTCATCTGCTGCATCGCCTCACGCACAGCGAGCCCTGGACTGGTGCCTGCCTCAACAGCCTTTATAGCCCTGTTGGCCACGCTGGCTGCCATGGTGCGGGCCGACAGCAGCCCCAACTCCATTTCTTGCGTCGCGATGCTTGCGGTGTTGATGCCGCTGAAGTTCAGGCCTTGGGCTTTGAGGCCCCGCAGGGCCTCGTCGAACGTCTTATAGGAAAGGTCCATTGGCATCAGGTGCCCCCAATGTCGCCGTTTGCGCGGCCCACGAGCTGCGCAATGGCGCGGGCATTACCCAGCAAGGCACCCAGCTGCGACATGTCGCCGTGCTCGACAAACTCCACCATGCGTGCGCGCATCTCGGCTTCGTCGGTGACGCCCTCAAGAGCTGCCAGCATCTGCTCTTCCATCGTGCCGCCCACGGCTTCCCACTCCGACGCCATCGTGTCGTTTAGGTCGTCGAGCGCGTCGCGTTCTTGTGCGCTGTGCGCGGTGGAATGCACCGGGCAATGCGGAGTGCGGCTGTTGGCTGCGGCAGCGGGCTTAGCCGGCAGGTCTACTGGGTCGACCGGAGCTGCAGCTGCGGCGGCCAGCGCCAGCACGTCCTCGCCATCTTGTGCTTCGGGCACGCCCAACTTGTCGCGGAACCAGGCCTGCGGGACTTTGAAGCCCAGCGGCACGGTCTTTTCCAGAATGGTGGCGAGGCCCACCAGGTCTTCTGGCTCGTCGATTTGGAAGCGCACGACCGGGAGCGGCACGTTCGCGCCGAAGTTAAACTGGACCAGTGGGGCCACCAGGTCGCGCAGGATAGTTGCAGCCAACTGCTTGGCGTCCGCGCGCAGCAAGTCCCCGCGCACCTCATTGTGCACCCTACCAAGGGCCTGCGAGCCCACGCCGTCGCCCGAGCCGCTGGTGAGCGTCTGCCCAAGAATAAGCTTCGCCAGTTGCTCATCTAGGTAGCGAATGATTTTCTCGAACAAGTCGCTGTTACCTGCGGTGCCGCCGGCGTTGATGAACTCAACAGCCATATTCTTGGGCAGAACGGCATAAGCGTTGGCGCCAAGACTTTCCAGGGCCTTTTTCAGGCCCATGACGTCCTCTTTTTTGCTGTTAACCTCGTAATGGCCCACGCGGAACGGCTGGCCATACACTTCACAGAAGCCCAACCAGTCGGCCAGAATGAGCGCTTTGACAACCCAAGCCCAAGCGCCGGCGAGCGCGAGACCTGACCGGATTGGCAGGCCCGACTTCAGCAGCGGCTTGTGCACAATGAATCGGTGCGCATCCAGGTCCTCGAGCGTGCTGTTAGGCCCACGTTTTTTCACGGTGGTGCCATCGGTCTTATCGAAATCGAACCAGTTTTGCGGGCGCCGTTTGAACTCGGTGGGGAGCCACTGCTTGCCGGACTGGTCCCACATGATTTCGACGATGGAAACGCCTTTAGCAAGGGCATCGAGGATATCGAGCAGAACAGCCTGGAATGCGTCCCCTGTGAGGATTTCGCGCACCAGGTCAGCAACCTTGCGCGCCTGGCGACTGGTGTCGAACGGCTCCACAACGATATCGAGCCCGGCCACGGCCAGCTTGCGGGTGCCGATGAGGGAGCGGAATTGCATGTCGCCTTCCTCTAGCTTTTCGGCGACCGAAAAATAAGTGTCGGTGTTGGTTAGCTGCGAGGCATCTTGCAGCAGCTTGGCCATCTGCGCTGGCGTGAAGCTTGTTTGATTAAAGGCATCGGCAACGCGCCGCACAGCTCCAGGGCCCGACTGGGCGCCCGCCACTTCGGTGCTTAAATTCTTAGCCTGCGGGCGAAATGCATTGGCAACAGATGCCACCATGCCTTTGAATGTAAGCCCGTTAGTCGTCTTCTGCATAAATGTCCGCCAGTGAATAGGTTGTGTCAGCGTGGTCGCCGACAATGAAGCGCGAAGCGAGGTTGCGCAGTGCCTGGCTCACGCTGTCCACGATGTCGTCATGCGCCGCAATTGGGAACGCCGAGCACTCATCGAGGAAATCGGAACGCCACTCGCTTGTGATAGGGAAGCTAGAAGCGCCGCTCTTGTAGTTCGAGCAGGGAATAAACACCCGGCCACTTTCGATGAGCGGGCTGATGGCAAAGGCTCTGGTGGTTTTGTCGCCGTCAGGGCGCACAGGGCGAATGGCCAAGCGGCTTTCGCGCTGTAGCTCTTGGACGAGCGACTGCCCGCTTGCCGCGTCCTCAATCAAGATTTCGTAGCAACCCCATTTGGCAGCAAGGTCCATGGCCTTGGCCTTGAGTGCCGGGAAGTCGAGGCGGCCCGCCCAGCAGTCAAGCAGGTAGTAGCCATTTGGGTAAATCGCCCAGGTAGTGCACACAGAGCGGTCGCCGGCCTTGTGCGTGGTCTTGCCATAGGACGTGTCCCAGCTCTGCACGATGTGCTGCGGCGCACCGTTGGGTAGCATGGAATATTCGCGCCACCACTCCCGCTTGAGCACCCCCGCATCCATCTGGATGCGCCAGTCGCCCATCAGCAGGGCTTTGACCAACCATTTCGGGCCCGACGACAGGATGCGGCCGACATAAGACTTATCGGCCATCAAATAGGGGTTATCGGCTAAACGCGATGGGATGTAAACGCGTTTAAAGCCGAGGTCATCGCCGTCCTCATTGCGGGCAATGAACGGGGTGTAGGGTGGCGCTGGGTTGATGTAGCGCTCTACCAACCATTTGTGGCCTTTGCCTCCTGGGTTGGCCGTCAAGATGACCTGAAGCCGCACGCCGGGCACAGTGGTGCGCAGACGCGAACGCAACATGTCCAGCGGCGCCGAAGTCTTGTAATGGCCTGCCTCGTCGATGCCTAAAAAGGTGTATTCCTGGCCCCAGTAGCGGGCTGCATCCTCTTCAGTCTCCAGGTAGCCGAACAGCAAAATGGCCCCGTTTGGAAAAGTCCAGGTGCGGTCGGAGCCTTTCCAAGTGGCGCCCAGCTGAGGGAATAGGCGGTGCGCGCGGCGCATGATGTCGCGCAGCTCAGGCAAGGTCTTGCGGACAATTAGGCCGTTCGCGCCGTGCGCATACAGATGCGCGTGCTGAACCCATGCGGCCAGCAGGAAGTCAGTTTTGCCCCCACCCACGGCCCCGCCAAATAAAATGTCATCGACTGGGCAGGCCAGTGCCAACAACTGCTTGGGCAGCGGCTTCCACAGCGTCTTGAGGGCTGCCGGAACGGTGTGTTTACGCATCGGCCGCACCATTCATGATTTTCTCGGCACGCGCTTCTTCGCCGGTGGTCAGCTCAATGGCGTTGGCGGCCCATGCTTCAGCGGAAACAGGGGACAGCGGCAGTGCGAACACGCCAGAAACCACGCTTGCGTCGACTTCTTGCTTGTCCGTGACCAGGCCCTGCAATTTGGCGCGGTCCATCACGATTTGGCGGGCGGTGTTGATGCTTTTAGGGTCGCCCAGCTCAATGCCGGGCTTGAGCCGGCGCAGCAGGTAGTCGAGCCGCTCGAGTTCGAACAGCACCAGGTCCAGCGTGTCCTCGATGACTAGTTCGCGCGCTTCCTCGCGGTACTTGGTCACAAGCTGGTGGGCCGCTTGCTTCGTGATTTTGAGTTCAGCGCCGATTTCGTCGAATGTCAGGCCGTCACGACGCAGCCGCACAGCCTCGCTGGCACGGGCCAGGGCAGTCATCTTGCGGGCGCTGGTGGTGCTCTCCCGGCTTTTCTTGGCCACCGGCTTTTTGGCTGCGGCCTTCTTGCGCGAGGATTTCGCTGGTGCCGCATTCTCTACAGGCGCGCCCATGCTGGCTACAGCTACTGCTGCCGCCGCTGCCATTTTCCTAGCGTAAGCTGCCCCGGTCGTCATTTAGCTGCCGCTGCCCAGCAAGGCAATCAGCTTTGGCAAGATGTACGGCCCCACCGCGCCCAGGGCGACCATGATGCCCAGCAACTTGGCTTCGCGCGCTTCAAGCCGGCGCATGCGCTGCTCGAGGTCGTCCATACCCACAGTGCGCAGGGCAATCTCATGCAATGCTTTGGCCACGTCGGCAAGGGCGTCGGTTTGCCGGTCAAGAGCCTTTTCCACGGCACTCATTTTTGTTTCGACGGCTGCGATACGCTGGCCGTTGTCGTTAGTTGCCATTTGTGTAAGCCTTTAGTGCAATTTCGAGTTGTTTCGAGTAGAGGGCGCACTGGCGCAGGCTCTCTGCATAAGCAGCCAGCGTTTCGTCGTCGGAAGCGTCCAAAGGCAGGTTGGCCAATGGCAGCGTGGGTTTAGGCGGCAGGACTGGCGCGGCGCAGGCCTTCAGCTCCGGCAGCTGCATGCGTTCAGCACGGGGCGCAGGAGTAGCGCAGCCGGTCAGTACGGTTGCCATCAGGAGCAGCAACAGCAGGAAAAAGGTGGGCGGGTTGCGGCTCATTGCCAGTGCTCCAGCACTGCGGCTTTGGTGTCGGCTGAACGTGCCCAGGCAGCGGCAGGTGCGCAGCCCTTTGGCGCTGGCGGTAGTGGCTTAGGGTTCTTTGCTAGCAGCAGGGCTGTGGCCTCGGCGTCACGCACGCGTCCCTCCATCGACTTGCCGAGCGCTTGATGCGCCTCAATCAGGGCGGTCGCTGCTGCGGCCTGGGCTTTTGCCAAGTCGCGGTGGGCCTCGGTCAGGGCCAGGGCTGCGCGCAGGTCGGTGGTGACGCTGTGCTGGTAGAAAAGACCACACCCCGCCAGGGTCAGCAGGGTAAGCAGGCCGGCCACCAGGTAGCACAGCACGGATGACTGGATGGCTTCAAGCATCTGGGTCAATCCGCACGACGGTGAGGGCGCGCACGATGGTGGCGCTGACGACGGACGCACCTGCATAGGCCCATGGCGAGATTAAGCCGTGCAGCTCTGGCAAAGCCGCCTGCGCAGCCGCGGCCGCAGTGGCGACAATGGGCAATGCAATGTTGAGCCGGTTGAGCCAGCGTTGCTTGCGTGTTTTTCTAGGTTTCGTTGCCATCAGCTACCCCACGGGTTGAATGTCCCGTGAAGCGAGCAGTTGCCGCGTTTTGGCTAGGCATAAAAAAGCCCCCAGGCCTAGCGGCATGGGGGCTTTATGAGGTCGGACCCCTCCAAAGCCTCATGGGAAGTGCAGCAACCGGTGTTATATGGGCGTGACGGATAGAACGCTTTTTTAAAACATAATTCTTATACTTGATACAACCAACCAACGGAGCAACGCATGAACACAAACCATGGAATGAACGAAGTGCACTGGTCGCAGCTAGCCGGCTGGGCGCCACTATCGAACAACGAAGCGGACGCGCTGCACGCACTGCCTGACCGTGCCGCATGGGCTGACTGTGAAGCCCTGTTGGCCAGACTACGCGGGCGGGAAGAACAGGCGGTAGAAGCTTGAGGGCGTGCCCGACTTGCTTGGGCGGTGCATGCGGTCGCCGGTGGCTTCCACGGCTGCCTTTGTGTAGTACCACACACGCGCCTGGCCCGCTTCTGCTGCCAGGTCAATGGCCAGGTAGCCATCCACGTCGGCTTTGAGGTGGGCGCCCTCGTTGAGCGTCCAGGATGTGCGCCCGTCGGGGCGCTTGTAGTTCGCGGTTTTGAAGTCGGCGCGCAGGTTGCGCAGCTTGCCCTTATAAACCAGGTCGGGCTCGGTGGTCGGTACCCACTCCAAAGGAGCGGACAGCACAACCCGACTATTGCGAGCAGCTCGGAGCACTCGACCCACCACTGCTTCACCCAGGCAGCCGTCAAACCATGTTTTCTGCTGAGTGGCCTCGTCGCCACGGTGCCGGTCGCTGTTGTCGCCCCATGCATCATCGGGCTGTTCGTTCCACAGGCGCCGGGCTGATGCCATCATGGCAGCGCGCTGCTGGTCGATGTCCTCAATAGGCAGGGAGCCCAGGAAAATGGCGTGCGTGGCTTGCTCGAGGGCTGCGGCACAGGTGCGGCGCAGTAGCTCCACGCCAGGTGCTTGGGTTGGTGTCAAAGGGCTCTCCGGTTGAGAATCCCTTGTGAAGAAAGCATCGGCGCACTATAGAAAAAGCCCCCATCAGGGGGCTTTTTCCAACCATGCTTGCATCTCACCGCAGCGTACGCACATGGCCAGGGTGGCGGGATTTTCACCCGCATCAACGCCACCTCGGTACGCGTCATTTTGAGTGTTCAACTACACCCTGGAACCAGTATACAACCCGCATTTATATGCACGCCGCACCGGCTGGCGCCGCGGCAGCTCGGGGGCAGGCCGATAAAATTAAAGCGGGGGAACCGCCCCGGGATATCACAGGGCGCTTCTGAGTCAGCCTCGGTTGCAGGTGCTACGCTTCAAGGCGGGCCAGCAAAGCTTTGATAGCAAGGGTTTTGGGGCTACCGGTGCGCAGCTTGCCAATGCGGCTGTCGGCATCAGCCCATACGTGCGTGCTGCGGGCAAACACCGCTTCATCGACCGTGCCGGGCTTGTCCTCGTAGAACACCCGAATGACGCCGTGGCGGTTCTTGCCGGTCGCGTCCCATTGCCAGGTGATGGTGTAGCCCATATTACGAGCCTGCAGCATGGTTTTGAAGCGATAGGCCAGCTCGGCCGTCGGCTCGCCCCGGGTCGCCGGCGCCGTGGCTGCTTCCATCTCTGCCTCGAGGGCAGCGGCTTTGTCCTCAAGCGGGACAGCCATTTGGTTGTAAATGTCGAAGTCCTCACGCTCGCCGCGAACCAGGGCAGCGTTGGCTTTTTTGCGCAGTTCGGTGGCTTCGCGGTAGTAAGCAATGATGAGAGTGTGCGACATGTGCGGCTCCTTGTTGGGGGGTTATATAAGAGTGTAGCGACCTAACCCCGGACAACACCGGGCTTTAGTTGTCATCTTGCAAACATTTTCGTGTTTGCATTTACACCGACCCCGGAATAACGTGGTTCCATATGGATAAAGTAGAGCCGACGACTTTGAAAGTATTTTAAGAATTTTTGAGGGGTAAATAAACGGCCCCCGCAAGGGGGGCCTGGCTCGTCGCAGGGGCGGTTGGCCAAAGGTGCGCGGTGGGTCAGCTTCCGCTCGAGCTGCACGCGTCCGGCACGTCGACTTGCGCCGCATCGCCTTGGCCAACGGGGTGTTGATTCGTAGCTGCCTTGTCCATTGCCAGCAGGTTGCGGGCGGCCTCGAGCATCTCCGGCGTCGGTGGGGTCATAAACACGACTTCAACTGGTCCACTGCTTCTCTCGTTTGGGCTTTTCATCTCAGCCATCATCCCGACGATGCGGGCTATCGCGAAGTCCTCTGCTATATCGCGATAGCGCCCAAATGCTGCTCGTATCGCGACCGCATCGTCCGCCTCATCTGCCAGCAGCTCGTCCTTGTGCCCAACTTCGATGCTCACGGTGTGCGTGAAGTCCAGATTGGTGCGGCTCGTGCCTTTCGCGTGCAGCCGCAGCATCTCTGCCAGGTCCTTCGGCATCGGTGGGCCGTCCTTGATGATGTCATCCATTCTGTAGTCCTTCAGGGTTGGGGTGAAAAACGGGTCGCCTGGTGCTGCTGGTAACTCTCCCAAGCCTGCGCACCGGTGGGCGAGATGCGGTAAACCTGGGCACGGCTCGAGCGCTGGCCGTGGTTGGTCGGTGACGCATAGGCCTTGGCATCAATGAACCCTCGAGCCACCTGGTTCAACAGCGTGCCCGAGTGGTGCGTGCGGTAGGCGCTGCCGATGTCAAGGGGGCGCACCCAGCCCAGCTCTGTTTCGCCGAATGCGTGCGGGGTGCCCCTCTTGTTCCTCATTTGATACATGGCGCGCATCACCTCAGCCTCGTTCGGAGTGAAGCCGGCAATGCGCACTTTGCTGCTGATTTTCATGCGCCGCGAACCCACACTTTGGTGCCATATTTAATGTCCAGCCCAAGCGCTTCGGCGTCACTGCGGCTCATCAGCATGCCGCAACCGGGGATGCGCGCGCCCTGCACCAATTTGATAGTCGGCACGGCCGTGCCTTTGGCGCCAAAGTTCTTGACGGGCTCGCGCTCGGCCAGGGCTGCGGCATAGCCTGCGTGCTGGCCTTGTCGGAACATATCGCGCAAGGCGTGTGCGAGATAGATGGCCTCGTAGTCCTTCAGCCGCAGGGTGCTAATGCCGTGCGAACGCAGCACGGCACGGGCCGTTTCGACCCGGCGCGCGAGTTCGTCAGCACGGGCCTGGGCCTGTGCATGTCGTGCTTCCATTCGTGCCGCGTACTCTGCGGCTTCCTGCGCCTGCTGCGCTGCCAGGACCTCGCGACGCGCTCTGCCCTTAGCCTGCTTCTCTAAGCGTGCGACTTTGTGAGCAGCTCGGCCGGCGTCAATGGCGGCAGGGCTCGGAACAATTGCGAGATAGCCTCGCATTCCATCTTTGGCGAGGGTAACGCATACGCAAGAGCCGTTGTTGGCGGTGTAATAGTGGCGCTGTGTCATGTGGGGTTCCAGGTGGTGGGTGATTGCCTGTATAGGCTTAAGATTTATCTACGGCCCGGCTGCCCGTCCACATTCGATAGCTGGCACCAGGGCGGAAGCTGGCAAAAGCGTCCTTGACTGCATCCTGGAATGCAAGAATCTTGGCCCGGTACGCAGCGGCCTCTGCCCGCCTCGCCTCTGCCACTGCCACCTTGTGTGCTTTACGGCGCCGGTGCTCCGCAGCTCGCGCTGCTCGGCCGGCGACGACGATGGCGGCATCTGGGACAGTGGCGAGGAACCAACCACGGCCATTGCTGCGTTTCGTCATACAAAAGCGCGCCCAGTGGCCGCTGTCGGCAGTGTCGTGTGATTCAAAATATTGGCGTTGTGTCATGAAAGCCTCGTTGTTGGTGAAGTGGTGCGTGTAGTACCTGGCACTTATTGCCGGGCTTCGGAGTGAAACCCTGTTGGCCAGGGTGCGAGGCTGGGCAGGCGCAGCGGAGCCGGGGGCAGGCTGGTGTCAAATCGTGGGGTGAAAAACGGGGGCTGAATGTGCCACGCCCCCTGCCCTGCCATTTGGTCAACGGTCACTCGAGCGTGTAGCCGGCCGCCCAGGCGAGCCGGGTGAGTTCGTCCAGGTCATCGGCCTCAACAATGGTGCGTCCGCCGATGTCAACAAGAGCCCAGCAGGGTTCTGGCGCGGGCTGGCGGCCCAAGAAGCAGTGGCAGGTGTGCAAGATGCCCACCAGCGTTGCCGGCAATGTGTAGTCGGTTGCCATCAGTTAGCGCTCCCTGGTGGCATAGGCAGCGGGCCTTTGGCTGCCATCTCGGCCAGCACTTCCTCGAGCGTTTCGACGCTCTCGCTGCGCATGTGCGGCCAGTGGCCATTGAAGTACAGCCCCACCGGCAGGCTTGCGGCGTGCATGTCGTCCACAGGGACGCGGAAAAAGATGGCGCCGGCGGCCATGTAGGCGGCCAGCGTAGGGGTCGGGCTTTCACAAAGAAAATTGTTCACAGTCGTTGCTCACAAAGGGTTTGGTCTTCGTGTAGGCATACGATTTATCGCTGGCAGGTAAGCATCGACCGTTTGCTGTCAACTGCCTATGCGTCAAGCAGTCATAGCGGAATTCTACGGGGATGGCAGCCGCACGCGCTGCGCAGGCAAAAGTCGCATAACTTTTATCGCGGGGAATATTGGGCTGGTTGAGCCGGTTCAAGCCAGCGGTTGAGCCGGCTCAACTACTTGAAATTGTGTCTATACATTCCAGGACAACAACAGGGATATGAGATGGAATTTAATAGTGCGATTGCAAAATTGGAGCAAATCGTCGGCGACCGAGCGTTCGTCAAAGGCGGCCAGGCATTCCGTGACGGACGCGAGCGTCATGCTCCGGCAGTGTTTGGGGTGTATTCGGGGAGGTGGGTTGCGGGCTACGACGACGCCGCAACGTCAGTGGGCTGCACTAGAGATGCAGACGAGGACGTGATGTCAGAATGATTAAGCCGCGCCCCTTCCAGGGTGCGGCTTTTTGTATTGCAGCTTCGGTTGAACCGGCTCAACTCAGCTGCGTGGGGTGAAAAACGGCAGTTGAGCCGGCTCAACTGGTCAGTTTTCGCTATTGCCAGCAATAGCCCGAACGTCCCATTTTGAGACCCGCAGAGTTTTTTCCTGCCACGTGTCCGTCCAGAAATCGGCGCCCATTTCATCGGGATACGTAAGTTCCAAGTCGACCAACGACTTGCCCCCAATCGTAGAGAACCCAGCAGCTAGTGCCCGCGATACCCACTCCATTGCGTCATTTGTGCAAAATAGGTAAACGAACAAAAGCGGTGCTTTTGGCTCATCACGCGATAGATGGGCGTATCCCTCTACATACGTTGGGACGTTCGTCCAACGGTCAGCGAGATATCCCATCGGCTCTGAATCTCCTGGAATTTCAATTCCACCGTATATGGGGACGTTGGGAATGCCGCCCAGGCGCGCTCTGCCCTCGAAAGTAAACTCCAAATTATGGCCGCGAGGATGCCTGAGCATCGGTGTCGTTTTGAGAGCCCACGACGTCACAACAATTCGGGTGGACTGTGAGCGTTGGTTGGGCCGGTCCCACTCAAGCGTTTCTGGACGCGCCGCGGCGGGCTCGGGCTTCTTATTGTAGAACATGTGCCTCCCTATGAAAGTTGAGGCATTTTAGCTTGAGCCGGCTCAATCGCTGAAGGAACGGCAGCATGCAAATAGATGTGCACGGCCCTAGGGGTTTTGTGAACATCTATGTGTACGAGAATCGATTGAACCGGTTCAACGCAGAATCCTGGGGTGAAAAACGGCAGTTGGCCAAGATGCGCAGCTGGGCTGCCGTGCCCTACTCCGCACCCTTGGCCAACAGCAGTTGAGCCGGCTCAACTCACCTTGCGCAGGCTGTAGACTCTGCCCGCAGCGAATCCGATAATGAACGCTGCAGCCACCAGCAGGGCTATCTCGAGGGTCATGCAATCTCCGATGGGGCGGGCCACCGCAGACAGGCTGCGACGCGGCGGAAGATGAACTTCAATTCGCTGTCGTTCTCACCCCAGCCCAATTCGAGAGCCGAGCGGTAGGCAGCTGCAAGCAAGTGGACTTCGCGCAGCATCGGCGACCTTTCTTTCATTGCCAGTAGGTCGTCACATAAACTCTCAACACATTCCGTGCGGATTGCGTTGTCCTCAAGTTGCCGCTTATCCATACCCACCTCGCCGATGTAAACTGACAGTCTACTGGGTTAACGTACAGTAGTCAATAATGCAACTATTGGGAGTGAGAGCGGTTGAGCCGGCTCAACTTAGTTGCCCGATGTCGTTTTGCTACCAAGATGGCTCGTCTAGCCAGCGAAGCATTGCCGCATGGTAAAATTTCTTATCTAAACGATGAGGGGTTCGGTAATGATGCTGTTGTTAGATGCAATTGAGGCTGAGGTTGTGCCGGCTCAAGACCGAGCGAACTGGTTCCGATTAACCGGAAGGAACATCCTGCTGGTGGATTACCCAAACGCAGTTGACTATATCGAGGACGCAGAGCAGGCAGGGTACGTAGTGCATCGCGACGTATTCATTGAAGGCATGCATGAAGAGCGTCCTGAGTCGTTAGAGACCGACCCGCGCTTTAACGGCGAGTATAACGAGCACTTCGCGGTCATTGAGAAAAACGGCCAGTTCACTCTAGTGCTCGACACGAACTGGCCAGAGGCATTTCTGCTCCGCTACCTCGTTAAACGCCGCGGCTACGAAGACCAACCACTGCCCGCCCCATCCAACTAATATCGCATCAGTTGAGCCGGCTCAACTGATGCGCGGGGATTGCTATTTGTGGGATGAAAAACGGGCAAAAGTGGGCGAGCCGCGGTTCGTTGGCCAAGATACGCGATTGAGCCGGCTCAATTCTAAGCTTGGGCCTATCTCATCAGCAGAATGGCACCAATGGCGACTGCCAGGCCGAGGCCCATGGCGCCTACGGCAGTGTTGACTAGTATTCTCAGCGCGCGCTCCTCATCGGCGAGGAAAATCCGAATCGCGTTATTCATCGCTATCTCCAACTGGCTATGAGCGGTTGAGCCGGCTCAACTTTGAGGGTTCTTAGTGGCTAGGCGACATCGCGCCCTCCTCCTGACATTCTTGGCTCATGCGGTTGAGCCGGCTCAATTGGCGGGGCTTGAGCCGGCTCAATCCTTGGGGAACAGCCGGTCTACTGTAGATGGGTAGGGGTCTGGGCGCGGCTTGCGCCCTCTCAGGGTCCGTCCCGAGCACAGCATCGCTAGTGCTTGTGACAGTTCCTCGGCTACGCCGGGTTCCGCTAGCGCATCCCAATAATGTGTGGTCGCTACGAGGCGATACAGCTGGTCCTCAGGCCAATAATTGGTGTCATCATCTAACGCGAGCCATTCCGTTAGTCCCCGCGAATCTGCATCCGTCTGAATTACATCGTACCTAGACCCTGGCGGGTACTCGAGCATCGAACCGCGCCACACTGTGCCTATTACTCGGCTGCGCAAACTTGGTGGCAATTGCGCTAGCGCGAACTCGTACCCCATCATTCGAGCCCACAGTGTTGCCAGTACTATTTTTACCTCGGGATACGGCTCTAGTAGGCGCTCTAGCAGGGGCGCGTGTTCAAATAACGGATGGTCGCTCGGGCGTCCCCCTATATATACGCGAGCCCGCTCGGGTTCCTCTTCAGTAACACGTACGTCTGCTGGATGCAGCACGCCGTCGTAATCCAGATATAGAATCGGTGCCAAATTAGTCTCCTAGATTGCGCCGCCGCCGCGGTTGAGCCGGCTCAACTCCTCAAGTGGCGGCGCCGGTAGCGCTAGTATACGATATGACAACAACGACGGTTGTATAAAGCACCGCCAAATACAAAATAAAAATATGGGCTTATATAATCATTCGCTGCTTTAGCCAGTTAATAACGTGCATATTTACCCCGGAGCGTGAGTTCTTCAGGAGATACTCCTGTGTCGTACAGTGAACTTGAGCGAGCATCTTAAACGAGTGCTGGGCGACGCCGCCGTCTTCATCGCTCGAGACGGGATAGAAATAGGGGTTATTATCTCTAAAGGCAGTTAATACGCTTTCGTCAAATCGTTTCAAGCTGAACTCAATAGGTGGCGCACCGATACGTGACCTGAACCCATGTATGAAAGAATCTAGTGCGAATACGAGATTGGTATCAAACTCGATTCCCGCCGCGTTGTATCGATTATCGGGGTCACCGTTTCGCTCAATTGTGTCAATAAAGGTTGGCAACTGAACTGGCCGCTTAGGCTTGATGAGCAGCAAGCGCGCATTGACGTCAGGATGGGGGCTGATGTCAATCTCCGCTACGGTAGGGTCCAGCGCGACGACAGCATCATAGAGTGCTCTGATAGCATGTCCTCTGAAGGGCTTTTCCTTAACTTGCTGACCTCTGAACAGCAGAAATGCTTTCAGGTATTTTTCAAGCGCCTGCCCAGCGCCCCAGGCGAATCCGCGCGGAAGCCCATTTACTGCTAATGTCCTAGCTGTTAGGTAGTCCTCGTCAGCCGAGGTTACAAACGCCTCATAAATGACATCAACAATCAGTTTTTCAGCCGCAGCTTGACTTTCGTCAGGCAGACGACTAAGGGCATCTTCAGGGCCGAACGAGAATTGATAGACAAAACTCGCAGCAGGGATAGTTTCCATTGGCAGTCCGTATATAGTAGATGTTAGGATGGACCTATCGGCATACAGAAATTTGAGATTACCATGGAAAAGCTTCTCGATAAGTACTGCTTCACCAGCGCAGGTCGGAATAAAATCGCCGACGCACTCGGGTGGTTTGCTATCGTCGGCGGCACTATTGTCAGTATTACGGTGCTCATCGCTGTCTACCTGCGCGATTCATGAAATACGTAGGAGTAGTCGGCGGATACCAAGCGAAGATTCTGCTCACAGCGACAGCGGAGGGCCGCTACCAAGTGGGCGGAGCACCGCGGCCGGATGACTCCTGGCGCCCTGTTGTTGTCCAGGTGTCCGATACTTGGCTCGCTGCGTTCAATGCTCTGCAGCGTCCGCCAGAGCCCTCAGCGCTGGCGATAATGCTTAAGCAGGCCGGAGTACTCGGGTAATCCTGTCAAGCGGCTATGTGTCAAGCGCCTGACGCATCGCCCTCTCCGCGTCGCCTCTGCGGCCAACGCGCGTCCATATCAGCATTCAGCTGCTCGAGCGCTTCCTTGGTCACCTTGCCGTTAGAGACAAGTTCCATATAATGCACGTGAAAATAGATGTAGGACGTCAGCGGCATTACTATGCGCGGCCCACCATTACCAGCAAGGTCAACCGCACCCTGCCAATCCTTTAGTGCAGCCTCATACGCCAACTTGCTGAGTTGCCGGCGAGTCTCTAGGTGTCCGTTGACGAACACGGCGAGGGCTGACGCAAGTGCGCCCAGCAGAGCGCCAGCGAGGCCAGACAGTACAGGAATGTACTGTTCCATCACTTTTCACAGTCAACAGCAGCAAGAGTTTTCATAGAATCTCGTAATAATTTACTAACGGAAATTATAGCCTGAACTAGAAAGGATGAGGAACTAACTCGCAGTCACCTTGATTCGTAGCCTCCATACTTCACGTGCCAGGTCTGCGCCGTGAATTTGTTAGTCAACGTGTCCAACTGGAGGCCAGCAATACGCGACTCTCCGTCGGCGTGATAAACCAGCCTAGCGTCGTACAGAGTCGGAAGAACCTCCGCTCCATTTGCTCCCAAAAGTCTTGCAGCAAGTGCTGTCCTTCTCATCGGCCCCGCCCGCATCTCTTTTACGCTAAGACTGCCCTCGTATTCGACCTGAGGAAACGCAAGTCTGTACCTGGCCAACGGGCGACCGCCGTCTTCAAAAAGGAGTGAAACTCTGTCGAGCATATTGGTCTAGTGAAATACTGTATGAATATACAGTATAACGCGTATCACCTGGTACACACACGGCTCGGAAAGCAAAAAAGCCCCGGAGGGCCTTTGCGTTCTTCTATCAATATTGGTAGGCCCGGCCGGGCTTGAACCGGCGACCAATCGATTATGAGTCGACTGCTCTGACCAACTGAGCTACAGGCCCAAAATCGTTACTTTAAAACATTTTTCAACTAGGCAACTGGAAAGTAATTTTATGTCAGGGGAAAGTATCTGTAAAGTGCCCCTAGTTTTCCCTAAAAATATCTCGATAAATCTTTGTTTCTTATGACTTTTATTTGAAACCGCGCTGACCAACACCACATTATGAGTCCGCTGCTCTAACCAAGCATGAGCTAGAGGCCCAGAAACTGGGATGGTGGCAAGCAAACGCCACCTGCCCATCAACACGAACGTGATGAGCGAAGTGGCGAGAGCATATTGCCTTTAGTACAGGCGCGTCAAGCCCGCATCAACAATCAGCTGTTGTTCTCGAGGAAGCTCTTGAGCTTGTCCGAGCGCGACGGATGACGCAGTTTGCGCAGCGCCTTCGCTTCGATCTGGCGAATCCGCTCACGGGTGACGTCGAACTGCTTGCCGACCTCTTCCAGCGTGTGGTCGGTCGACATCTCGATGCCGAAGCGCATGCGCAGCACCTTGGCTTCGCGTGGCGTCAGCGAGTCGAGGACGTCCTTGACCACGCCGCGCATCGAGGC
>Ga0308157_10001735_pt1 | contig 41240 bp, 25 predicted proteins | sample PhyBR1_FD_201035 | JGI IMG/M metagenome (GOLD analysis project Ga0308157, IMG submission 201035) | Phyllosphere microbial communities from UC Gill Tract Community Farm, Albany, California, United States - DLSLB.R1 | ecosystem: Host-associated > Plants > Phyllosphere > Unclassified | place: USA... | reverse complement strand
TTAAACCTTAAAAATTAATTTTATAATTTTAAGCAAAAGAAAAAAATGAATAAAAACTGCTTTCACTATATAAAGAGACACTTTGTCTTTTGTAAACTCGCATTTCTTATTTTTGCTTTACATTCATTCAACTGTCAATCTCAACAAAACATGATAACACCGCCTTATTTACAAAAAGGAGATACTGTCGCTCTTTTGGCAACAGCAAGAAAAAACATTGATGACAATTTAAAACCAACGATAGATTTATTGCATAGTTGGGGTTTAGAGGCCGTAATTGGCTCTACAATTGGATTAGATTATCATCAATTGGCTGGAACAGATGAGCAAAGAGCTGCCGATTTTCAAAAGCAATTGGACAATCCGAATATTAAAGCAATTTGGTGCGTACGAGGCGGATACGGAACTGTTAGAATGTTAGATTTATTAGATTTTACCAAATTCAAACAGCATCCAAAATGGGTTATTGGTTTCAGCGATGTAACGGTTCTTCATAATCATTTGAATACAATGGGTTACAAATCTATTCATGGTATTATGCCCGTAACGGTTCCTAGAGCGACTCCAGATGCTGTGAGCTCGTTAAAAGCCGCTTTATTTAACGAGCCTATTTCCTACTCTATCAGCCCAACTCCGATGAATCGTTTGGGAAGTGCTACGGGAGAATTAGTAGGCGGTAATTTATCTATTTTGTATAGTTTATTAGGATCCCCATCGGCAATTGACTGCAAGGATAAAATTTTATTTATAGAAGATTTAGACGAATATCTGTATCATATTGACCGAATGATGATGAATCTAAGACGTAACGGATGTATCGAAAATCTAAAAGGAATTATCATTGGCGGAATGACAAGCATGAAAGACAATGAAGTGCCTTGGGGTAAAAATGCTTTAGAAATTATAGATGACGTAACCAAAAAATACAATATTCCAGTCATTTTTAATTTCCCAGCTGGCCATATTAGAGACAACAGAGCTTTAATTATGGGAAATACTGTTTCTATAGAAGTTACCGCTTCTGGAAGTACGGTTACTTTCAAAAAGTAATATCGCATTGCTTAGGATTTAAGCAAATCTAACAATACCACATAAAATCTCGCAAAGACGCGAAGTCGCAAAGTTTTAATATTCTTTGCAGCTTCGCGTCTTTGCGTGCAAAAAACATAAACCTATTATTCAATTTTCAACAACCTGAAACTTGAAACCTGAAACAAAAAAACAAAACCCATGGCAGAACATAACGATTTAGGAAAATTAGGAGAAGATCTCGCTGCAGCACATCTTGAAGAAAATGGCTATTCGATTATAGAACGAAACTTTGTTATCCAAAAGGCAGAAATAGATATAATCGCACAAAAAGATGCTGTTTTGGCAATTGTTGAAGTTAAAACCCGTTCGAGTTTAGATTTTGGTTCTCCGCAAGATTTTGTGAAGTCAAAAAAAATTCAATTACTCATTAAAGCAGTAAATGCCTACATAAACGATAGGGAAAAGGATTTTCAAGAAGATTTAGAAATCCGTTTTGATATCATTGCGGTGCATAAAAACGGCGAATCATTTGCAATTGAACATCTTACTGACGCTTTTTATCACTTTTAACATATTTTTTCATTGTTATAATTGTAACAATTTGTTTTTTTATTTATATTTGCAAAGAATTATAACATCGCAATGTTAAATTAACTACCAACTCAACTGTTACCAAAAAAAAAAAAAGATTATGAAAACTGTTTCTTCTATTGTAGAAAACTACATTAAAACAAAACCATTTTTATTAAATGCCCTGTCGCTCGGAATTATTAACCTAACTTCACTTTCGCGAAATATTATGACCGAATTAGAAAGTGAGTTTGGCAAAGAAGTAAAACAAGGCGCTGTTGTAATGTCTTTAAAACGACTAACGGAAGAACTAGATTTTAAACTAAACCACAAAATCAATAAAGTAATTAAAAATATTGGTGAAATCACAGTTCGTTCTGAACTTACAGATTACACTTTCGCAGCGTCTGAAACTGTTTTAAACAAACAAGCAGATTTGATCTCTGATATTAATGCTTTATCTGATATTTTTTATACCTCATCTCGTGGAGTAAACGAAACAAATATCGTAGTGAGCAGTAGTGTAAATCACTTAGTTGAAAAACACTTCATGAGAGAAAAATTAATCCAAAAATTGGATAATTTAGCTTCAATTACTGTAAAATTACCAAAAGAAAACATTGTTGTTCCTGGTATTTACTATTTCATTTTCCAACGTTTGGCTTGGGAAGGAATTATCATCAACGAGGTAATTTCGACTTCAAATGAATTTACCATTTTAGTTGGAGAAGATCAAGTAGATGTTGCTTTTAAAGTAATTAAAGACTTGAAAAACTAAATCAAAAACATCTTTTAAGAATCAATTAGATGTTAATTCATAACAAAATCCTTTTGTCTTCTCGTAAAAGATGAAAGGGTTTTTCTTTTAAAATAAATCGAAATAAAACCCTCAATTCTATATTTCTTAAATAAGAATATTCTCAAAAGCCAAATTCGCAATTAAATTTTATTTATCAATAGCGTCAAAATAACACTTACTAGTGCGACTGCGACTTAACAAGAGTTTTTGTTTCTTTCTTTAAAAAACTAACAAAAAATCCGAATTAAGTTTTTTTATATATAATTTGTTGCGAATAATATTTTTATATATTTGCGAAGAAGTCAGACATCAGACCTCGCATTTTGATAGTTTAATACCACTGGAATTAAATAAACGCAAATTAAATTGTTAGAAGCGGCCAACCATAGTGAAAAATTATTGGTAAGTGAACTCAAAAAAGGAAACGAAAAAGCCTTTCGACAACTTTTTGATATGTACCGCCAAGATATTTATGGATACAGCATTAGTCTTCTTAAATCAAAAGAAGCTGCAGAGGAAAATGTACAGGATGCTTTTATGAAAGTTTGGCTCAATCGCGAAAGTCTAAATGTAGAACAATCTTTTAAAGCCTACATTTTTACCATTGCCAGAAATCAGGCTTTTAATGTTTTGAATAAGGCTGCAAATGAAATTTTATTGAAAGAAGCCGTTTTCTACGAAAGTCAGAAATCACATGAATACGGAGATTATGCGGTTCGGGAAGCCGATTGCAAAAAACTTCGAAAACAAGCTATAAAACAGCTCCCGCCAAAACGACGGCAGATTTTTAAAATGTCGCGGAAAAAAGGAATGAGCTACGAAGAAATAAGCGAGGAACTCGGAATCTCGATAAATACAGTCCGGAACCAAATGAGTAAAGCGCTCGAATCGATGCGCGGTTTTTTTCAACTTCACGATGAAATTATCTAACCAAAACCACAATAATGCCATTAAAATCACTCTTCGGAGTGATTTTTTTTTGAATGCTTTTAAAACTTCACCCTATCTTGTCATCCTGAGGAACGAAGGATCACACACGAAATTCCACAATCGAAATCAATAATTTTTTGTCTGCTCCTATTGATTTTCCCAATTAAAAATGAAAAAAAGAATTGTGAATAAATCTGTTTGCCCGCGAGAGGGATGGGAGCAAGCTACCGAAGTAGCGCGGACAGCCCGACAGCATTAGAAAAAGGGGCGCATAAAGACAAAGATTGTTGGCCCCTTTTTCTAATGCTGGCTCGCCCAAAAAATCATTTTTATATTCAGATTGAGGTTTTTTTTATTTCTTGAAAGAAATAAATTTTCGCATTTCATTAAAAACCAAAGCATTAAGATATTCAAAATGTTAAAATTTAAAAATTTATAACGTTTGAGTAGTACTCAATTGCTTCTCGGCTGTATTATAGAAACACAGAACCTAAAAACATTCTTAATGAATTCAAATTCTGAAATAAAAACGCTTTTAGAGAAATTTATTTTAAACCAATGTACTGCCGAAGAAACAGAACAAGTTATTACGTATTGTCGCAATAATAATCTTACTGATGATTTTCCGACAGTAGAAGAAGTGAAAAATCTGTTGGGTGAAATGCCAAAAATGGAGGAACAGAAAGCTGATTCAATTTTCGACAATATTCTAGCTGCAGCAAAAGAACAGGAAACAGTAATAGAATTAGAGCCTAGAAAATCAAATTATAGAAAATATATTTCTATTGCGGCTTCTGTCTTGGTGCTTTTGGGTGTTGGTTTTGCTTACAAACAAGGTTTCTTTACTAAAAGCACAGAAGTTCCATTCGATTTTAAAAGTTCGGATATTGTCTTGCAGATGGAAGACGGAAGTGTTCAGGTTATTTCTGAAAATGGAAAAGTTCAGGTTCATGATAAAAAAGGAAATATTATTGGAAATCAAAACGGTGATAAATTAGTTTACGAAAATCAAACCGATTCTGATAAATTGGCTTACAACACGCTTAAAATTCCGTTTGGAAAAAAATTTCGTTTGCAATTATCTGACGGAACTATGGTTCATTTAAACGCTGGAACTACTTTAAAATATCCCGTAAAATTTATTGCTGGAGAAAATCGTCAGGTTTATCTGGACGGAGAAGCTTTTTTTGACGTCGCAAAAGATAAAAAACATCCTTTTATTGTAAATGCTGACGCACTAAATGTACGCGTTTTAGGTACACATTTTAATGTTTCCAATTATCCTGAAGATGCAGCTACAGATGTTGTTTTGGTTGAAGGTTCTGTTGGAATGTATCGTTCAAACGAAGAATTTGATGCTTCTAAAAATACAGTCTTAAAACCTGGTTATAAAGGAAGTTTCAATAAAGAAAATGCTTCGATTTTTACAAAACCGGTTCTTACTGAAATTTATACTTCTTGGATTGATGGCGGACTGACTTTTAGAAACATGACTTTCAAAAACATTATTACCAAACTAGAAAGACGCTATAACGTAACGATCATTAATAAAAACGAAAAACTGGCCAACGAGAAATTTAATGCCAGCTTTAAAGAAGAATCAATTGAGAATGTGATGAGCTATTTTAATGATGTTCATGGCATTAATTACACGATAAAAAACAATCAAATACTAATTAAATAACCACTAAAACCAATAAAAATATATGATGAGATAACATTACGGGAATAAAAAAATCGGAAAGAGCTGCGAACAATTTCCGATTAACTAAGTGATTGAATATAACGAATTAACTACAATCAATTAACAAAATTATGAAAAAAAAATCTAAGAATAATGGGTTTCTATACTCATTGTTCCAAAATGACCTAAAATTGAAATTAACTACTCTACTTATTTTGGTCGCCATGTTTAATATCAAAGCAAGTACTTATGCTCAAAAAACAAAAGTTACCCTTGAATTAAATAATTCAACAATCGAAAAGGTTATTGAGACCATTGAACAAAAAACAGATTTCAGATTTATTTACAAAATGAATGACGTCGACTTAGATCGAACGGTTTCAATCTCTGTAAAGGAACAATCGATATATGTAGTTTTGGACCGAATTTTTAAAGGAACCCCAACCGAATTTAAAATTCGAGACACACAGATTATTCTTAAAAAACCAGAATTAAAATCGCAAAATATTCAAGACGAAAAAGAAACTATTTCTGGAATTATTACTGACGAAAATGGTGCTCCGCTTCCTGGAGCTTCTATCATCGAAGAAGGCACCAAAAATAGTGTGGTAACCGATTTTGATGGTAAATTTAAATTTACTGTCGAAAGCAGTTCTTCTATTATCGTGGTAAGTTTTGTGGGTTATAAAACAAAAAAAGTTCCTGCAGGAAATGGTATTCTAAATATTCAATTGGAACCAGACGCTACCAACTTACAAGAAGTAGTTTTGGTAGGTTACGGTTCTTTGTCTAAAAAAGACGTTACTGGAGCTGTGTCTACAATTAATGCAAAAGACATGAATCAGGGTGCTCTTGTAAATCCGTTGCAATTGATTTCTGGAAAAGCAGCTGGTGTAAATATCAATCAGATTGGTAGTGAACCAGGTGGTGCTCCAAGTGTGCGTATTAGAGGTGTTTCTTCTCTTATCGGAGGAAACGATCCTTTGGTAGTTGTAGATGGAATTCAGGGAAACTTAGATTTATTGAATCAGATTCCACCAACAGAAATCGAGAATATTGATATCTTAAAAGATGCATCGGCTACTGCAATTTACGGTTCTCGCGGTGCGCCTGGAGTTATCATTGTTACTACTAAAAAGAATAAAGCAGGTAAAACTACAATCGAATATATCGGTTCTGCATCTGTAGATTTTATTCCAAAAAAACTAGATATGTTAAGCGCTGATGAATGGTGGACAGCGGCTCAAAATGTTGGTGTTCCTGCATCTGCAAACCACGGTTCTGATACAGATTGGTACGGAATTTTAACTAAAACTGGAATCACTCAAAACCATACTTTATCATTTGGCGGAGGTGCAGAAAAATTTAATTACAGAGCTTCGATCAGTGCGATTTTGCAAGATGGAGTTGTAATCAATTCAAATAATAAAAAATATATTGCGCGTGTTCAGGCATCGCAAACGGGTTTAGATGGAAAATTAAGATTGACTTATAATTTAAACAACGGAACAGATTATACCACCTCAAGTATTCAATCTATCGGACGCGTAAATTATGTTTCTAACTTAATTACAAATGCTTATTTAATGCGTCCGACTGATCCGGTTTTCAATACTGACGGAACGTATTTTACAGATCCAAACGTTTTTCAATACTTAAATCCTTATGCTGCGCAGCAGGAAATTACAAACGAATCTCAAGCTGATAATTTGTTTGGAAGCTTAAAAGCTGATTTGGATTTATTTGACGGATTAACCGCAAGCTGGTTCGGAAGCTGGAGAAAAACAAACAAAACTATTGGTTTTTATAATCCATCATCATCTACAGATTCTCATGCAATTGATCAAAAAGGTTTTGCTAACATTAAAAATGACAGACAAAACGAAAGATTAATGGACATCAGTCTTAATTACAAAAAGACTTTTGGAGCGCATAGCATAAATGTTTTGGCATTGTATGAGTGGCAGAATCAATTGTATCAAGGAAATTATGCTCAAATAAGAGGTTTTGTTGATGACATGACAACGTACAATAATCTAGAATTGGGAGACGTTTCGAAAGTACTTCCTGGAGATATGAAATCGTACAAAAATGACAGAACTGTTGTTTCTTTCTTAAATCGTATTAATTATTCTTATGCAGATCGTTATTTGTTTACAGGAAGTATTAGAAAAGATGGTGCGTCTGTATTTGGAGCTAACAATAAATGGGGGTATTTCCCATCTGCATCTGTTGCATGGAATATTTCAAAAGAAAATTTCATGGCAAACCAATCTCTAATTAACGATTTAAAATTAAGAGTTGGCTATGGTGAAACAGGTAATCAGCAAGGATTAGAGCCTAATAAAACACAACTTTTGGTTGGTAGTAGTGGAAGCACTTATTTTGGTGGTTCTCAAATTAATAATTTCAATATTGCTCAAAACGCAAATCCTGATTTGAAATGGGAAACTAAAAAACAAACCAATATCGGTCTTGATTTTGCTATGTTAGACAACAGATTAAGAGGAACAATAGATGTTTATACTTCAAAAACAGATAATTTATTATTTGATTATACGGTACCTCAGCCTCCTTATCCTTTCAATAAAATTAAGGCAAACGTAGGAAGTATTTCAAACAAAGGTCTTGAGGTTGCTCTTGGATATGATGTAATCAGAAACGAAAACACCACTTTTACACTTGCTGGAAACGTTTCTTTAATGAAAAACGAAGTACTTAACTTAAGTGGCAGTATTAATGGAGTTCCTTTAAATACAGATTATGTTGCTTGGGGAGGCGCTGGTTCAAGTTCTTACTTAATAAAAGGACAGCCAATTGGTACTTATAATATTTTACATCACACAGGTGTAGATGCCGCTGGAGTTGAAACAGTCGAAGATCGTGATGGAAATGGTACGATTGATCAAGGTGATAGAAGTGCAGACAGAGTAATTAGAGGATCTGCTTTACCAAAATATACATATGCTTTCAATCCAACCTTTACGCACAAAAACTTTGACGCTTCAATGTTATGGAGAGGTTCAGGAGGAAATAAAATCTACAACCAAGTACGTGCTAACATAAGCAAACTGGAAAATATTGGTAAATCTAACATTCTGGCAAGTGCTGTAGATGAAGGTATTTATACTTCTCCTTACGCATCTGATATGTACTTAGAAGATGGTTCATTTTTGCGTCTGGAAAATGTTACTGCTGGATATAATTTTCGTTTTACTGATGTTAAATACATCGAATCTGTTAGAATCTCTCTTACAGGAAACAACCTTTTACTTATCACAAATTACTCTGGTATAGACCCAGAAGTAACTTTGAGCGGAAGTGGAAAAGTTGAAGATAACTTTGGTTCAGATAGAGGGATTTATCCTCGTACCAGAAGTATTGCTATCGGTTTGAATGTAAAATTTAAATAGTAAAAGAAATGAAACTTAAAAATATATTAGTGTTAGGAAGTGTATGTTTCCTGTCTCTTGTTGGCTGTACCAATGTAGATGAAAATATTTATGATAAATATCCTGCCGAAGATTTCTACGGAACCCCAGCCGGTGCAGATGTTGCGCTTGCTAGTGTATATGCTCAAGTAGGCGGAAACTGGGATGGTGTAGGATACGCTGGTGCAGATAACGGCTGGTACGATTTGAACAGTATGGCTGCTGACGAACAAGTAATTCCGCACAGAAATACAGGCGACTGGCAGCTTGACTTTGCACGTGTTTACACGCACAAATGGCTTCCAACAGATTTGATGGTAAACAACACTTGGAATTGGCTTTACAAATCAATTTTCAGTGCCAATTTAGCCGTTTCTCAATTAGAGACTGCCAATGCAGAAAAGTCAAAAATTGCAGAAGCAAAAGTATTACGTGCTTTTTTCTATTACCTGTTAATGGATGATTACGGAAATATTCCGTTCTACACAGACAATAATATTACCGTTGATAAAATTCCGCAAGCAAGCCGCCAGCAAGTTTATGATTTTGTTATAAAAGAATTGACTGAAAATGTAGAATTGCTTTCTGGAGAAAAAGGAGGAAATTATTACGGAAGATTTAACAAATGGGCCGCTTATACTTTATTAGCAAAAGTATATTTGAATGCAGAAGTTTATACAGGACAAGCAAAATGGGCGGAATGTCTTGCGGCTTGCCAAAAAGTTTCTGAAGGAAATTTTAGCCTTCACCCAGCTTCAAACAATGCTGCAAGTCCGCTTGGAAATACGTATTATGAATTGTTCGGAGATGTACTTCCTGCAGATGAAACTATCCTTTCTATCTATACAACTGTAGATGTTGTTTCTAGAAATATTCTTAGCGTAAGAAGTTTATACGGACCACATTGCCAGGCTCTTTTTGGGTATAGCGGATGGAACGGTACAATTGTTCCTAAAGATTTCTATCAAAAATATACAGATAGTGACATTCGTAAAAAACAGTTTTTAATTGGAGAACAGCCAGGCGGAACAAATTATACACTTGACATCAGTTCATTGGACAATCCTGGAGCAGGTGCTCAAGAAGGAGTTCGTAACGTTAAATTCTATCCTGTAACTCCTAGAAATGGCGGAGGTGCATCAAACGACTTCCCTATTTACAGATATGCAGACGTTCTTTTAATGATGGCGGAATGTAATGTTCGTTTAAATAATCCCGCTGCTGCAAAACCATTTATCGACGCAGTTAAGCAACGTGCTGGTTTAGGAGCTTTGGATAACGTACCTACTTTAACTGATATTTATAACGAAAGAGGTCTTGAGCTAAACTGGGAAGGTCACAGAAGACAAGATATGATCCGTTTTGGAACTTTCTTAGCCGCAAAACAATTCATGGAAGGTTCAGAAGAATATAGAAAAATCTATCCTATTCCAACTTCTGCTTTAAATGCAAATCCAGGTCTTAAACAAAATCCAGGTTACTAATTAAAAGTATTTTATATGAAATCGCCGTTCTAAAACAAGTTTAATAATGAAGTACGGCAGTATCATAGTACTTTAAAAACAAATAATAACTACATATGAAACAATATATAAATAGATTATTTGCACTTACAGCCTTACTTATTGTTGGAGCTGCTTGTGAAAATGATGCAGAATTAACCTATCTAAAAGATGTCCAGTTCTCATCAGATATAAAAATTGCTCCAGGTACAACTTTTGTACTTCTGGAAGACAATGCAGATACAGATGCCATTACTATTTCTTGGGATAAAGTCACTTTTCCTATTGAAGCACCTGTAACTTATGCTGTACAATTTGATGTTCCTTCAGATATTACGGGTTCAAATGCTTGGCTACATGCCACACGTATAGAAGTAGGGCAAGATATTTTGACTAAAACTTTTTCAGTAAGAGATTTCAATAAAATTGCGACAGATTTAGGTTTACCAATAGACAAAGCAAGCAAACTTGTAGTGCGTGTTGAAGCTCTAATGGACAGAAAAGTGTTTTCTAAAAACGTAGAATTGACTGTTACTCCTTATGAAAAAGCAGTTGCTTTTGGCGAAATTTATATGCCTGGCGATTATCAAGGTTGGGCGGTTGAAACTGCTGCAACTTTAACCGCAATTGAAAAAGGAGTCTATCAAGGATACATGACTGCTGAAGGAACTGCACTAGCATTCAAATTAAATACTGCCAGAACATGGGCTGAATTTTATGGTGCAGGTGCTACTAATGAAGATTTAGTTAGAATGGATGATGATAATTTATTTCTTCCAAGTGCAGGTTCGTACCAAATTAAAGTAAATTTGAACACGTTGAAATGGTCTGCAACTGCTTATGCATGGGGAATTGTTGGAACTGCTCAAACAGGAGGATGGGACAACAGCACACCAATGAGTTATGATCATCAAACTAAAACATGGAAAGTAACAGCAGACTTAGTTCCTGGAGCATTGAAATTCAGATTGAACAACAAATGGGATGTAAATTATGGCCCTGCTGATGAGTCTAAAAATGTTATTACTAAAGATAATGCAGGTGCTTACACTATTTCTGAAGCGGGAACTTATGAAATTACCTTCACTATTGAAGAAACAGATCCAAACACAAATGGCTATCCTGCAACAGCAACTTGCAGCATAGTTAAAAAATAATCTAACATCATTCATACTGGTTAGATTAGTTTTGAGTGATACCTGCCTTTCTGAGCAAAAGGCAGGTTATCTAAAAAAATAAAAACTGCCGCTCAAAACCTATCCAATTTAATTTTAAAATTATGAAGTCTAACTCCAATATTTTTCTTGCTTTACTGCTTTCAATAGCTTTTGTGTCGTGCAGTTCTTCTGAAGAAAACCTTAAACCAGAGCCAAATCCAGGAACAGAAAACGAATATCAGCAGTATGGATCTCCATTTGATAAAGTGGCAGCCAACGAAGATGCCGTAATTTATCAGGTAAATGTGCGCTCTTTTAGTCCAGAAGGAAACTTAAAAGGTGTTCAGAAACGACTTGGAGATATTCAGAAACTAGGTGCAAATGTCATTTATCTGATGCCGATTTATCCTGTTGGAAAAATAAAAACAGCTGGAAAATTAGGTTCTCCTTATTCTATTAAGGATTATAAAGCCGTTAATTCTGATTACGGAACATTAGAAGACCTTCGAGCATTGGTTACCGAGGCACACAGCAAAAATATGGCGGTAATTTTAGACTGGGTTGCCAATCATACTTCTTGGGATAATCAATGGATAACGGCTCATCCTGATTGGTACCAAAAAGATGCCAGCGGAAACATTACCATTCCGCCTGGAACAAACTGGCAAGATGTAGCGCAGTTAAATTATACCAATGCAGAAATGAAAAAGGCGATGATCGATGCCATGTCCTATTGGGTTTACAATGCCAACATTGATGGATTTAGATGTGATGCAGCCGATTTTGTTCCGATGAATTTCTGGTCAGAAGCGATTTCTAAAATCCGTAAAATCAAAAAGCAAAGAATGATATTAATGGCAGAAGGCACTAGAGTCAATCATTTTGATGCGGGATTCGATTACACTTTTGGTTTTGCTTATTTCGGCGCTTTAGAAAAAGTGTTTTCAGAAGCGCAACCTGCAAGTTATCTTCAAACTGAAAGCTCCAAAGAATATGGACAGCTGGACGCTTCAAGAAGAATTGTACGTTATACAACAAATCACGACGTGAATCTTTCTGACGGAACTCCGCTTGAACTTTTTGGAGGAAAAAAAGGTTCTTTAGCCGCATTTGTAATTGCATCAAGCATGAAATCTGTTCCTATGATTTATAATGGTCAGGAAATTGGGTACAACAAACGCATCGATTATTTTGACAATGTTCCTATCGATTGGTCTACTGCAGATAATGAAATGCTTTTAGAATATCAGAAAATAATCGCATTTAGAAATTCTAGTGAAGCACTCCGAAAAGGAAAACTAACGGGTTATAGCAGCAATGATGTGAGTATTTTTACAATGGAAACTACAAATGAAAAAGTCTTAATTGTAGCAAATATTAAAAATAAATCTATTAAATACACGACTCCAACTTCTTTGGCTAATACCAACTGGAAAGATGCATTAACTGGAAGTACAATTTCTATTGGTTCAGAAATTAATTTAGAAGCTTACCAATATTTAATACTTAAAAAAGAATAAAAGCTTTTAATAAAGTTAGATTTGCAAAAAACTAAATAAAATGAATTTTCAATCCCAAAAAACATTGCTTCAAATGCGTTTGAACAAAAAAACAGCGCTTTTATTTTTTGTTATCCTAAGTGTATTTTCGCTTCAGGCACAAGAAATAACTTCGCCAGACAAAAATCTTTCTCTAAAATTTGAATTAAAAGAAGGCGGCATTCCGTCTTACCAATTATCATACAAACAGAAACCGGTTATTAAACCAAGTTCTTTAGGTTTAGAGCTTAAAAACAACGCTTCGTTTATGGATGGTTTTACCATTACAAATACTGCACAATCTTCTGTTGATGAAAATTGGAATCCGGTTTTAGGAGAAGAAAAAACAATTCGCAATCATTACAACGAATTGGTTGTCACTTTAGCGCAAGCGAAAAACAACAATAGGTTTATCCGTATTCGTTTCCGTTTATTTAACGACGGATTGGGATTTAGATATGAATTTCCGAAACAAAATGATCTGAATTATTTTGTAATTAAAGAAGAGCGCACTGAATTTCAATTGGCTGGAAATCATAAAATTTTCTGGATTCCAGGAGATTATGACACCAACGAATATGCTTATACAACATCAAAGATTTCAGAAATTCCTTCTTTGATGAAAAAAGCTACGATTGAGATTAATGCACAGCAGCCAATCAAAGAATTATCTGTACAAACACCATCTATGATGAAATCAAACGATGGTTTATATATCAACATTCACGAAGCAGGATTAATTAACTATCCCGCAATGTACCTTGAAGTTGATGCTAAAACCAACAAAATGACAAGTCATTTGGCACCAGATGCCATTGGTGCAAAAGGCTACATGCAGACTGACACTCAAACACCTTGGAGAACTATTGTAGTAAGTGATAAAGCAACTGACATTTTAGCTTCAAAATTAATTTTAAACCTTAACGAACCAACCAGTTACAAAGATGTTTCATGGATTAAACCTGTAAAATACATTGGAATTTGGTGGGAATATTTCGTTGCAGGAAGAAGCACGTGGGCTTTCGGGAAAGAAAACAACGTAAAAATGACAGATGATTTTACGAAACTTACGCCAAACGGAAAACACGGAGCCACTACAGAACGTGCAAAAGAATACATTGATTTTGCTTCTAAAAATGGCTTTGATGCAATCCTTATAGAAGGTTGGAACATTGGCTGGGAAGACTGGATTGGCAACTGGAAAGAAGACGTTTTTGATTTTGTAACTGCATATCCTGATTTTGATGTAAAAGCGGTTCATGCTTATGCTGCTTCAAAAGGTGTAAAAATTATCATGCACCATGAAACCTCTGGATCGGCTACAAATTACGAACGTCGTCTAGATCGTGCTTTTCAATTTATGAATGACAACGGTTATGATGCCGTAAAAACAGGTTATGTAGGACAGATTATTCCACGTGGCGAACATCATGACGGGCAATGGATGGTGAATCATTACATTAACGTTGCGAAACGTGCTGCCGATTATAAAATTATGATTAACAGCCACGAGGCCGTTCGACCAACAGGATTAAACCGAACTTTTCCAAACTGGATTGCTCAGGAATCAGCGCGCGGTACTGAGTTCGAATCTATGGGAGGATTAGCTCCAGATCACACTACAATTTTACCATTTACCCGTTTAATGGGAGGTCCAATGGATTTTACGCCTGGAATTTTCCAGACCGATCTTTCGTATTACGGAACAGGAAGTTCACAACGAGTAAACACGACTTTAGTAAAACAATTGGCTTATTATGTAACTATGTACAGTCCGTTGCAGATGGCGGCTGATATTCCTGGAAATTACGAGCGTTTTCCAGATGCATTTCAGTTCATTAAAGACGTTGCCGTAGATTGGGATAACAGTTATATTCTAGAAGCCGAACCTGGAGATTACATTACAATTGCTCGTAAAGCAAAAGGCAAAAAAGAATGGTATATTGGCGGAATTACAGATGAAAATGCCAGAACAGCAAACATTTCATTTGATTATTTACCTGCAGGAAAAAATTTCGTTGCCACCATTTATGCCGATGCTAAAGAGGCCAATTGGAATCAAAATCCACAAAAATATACGGTTACTAAAGTTATCGTAAACTCAAAAAGCAAATTGAAGCAATATTTAGCTCCTGGTGGAGGTGTTGCCATTAGCATCAAAGAAGGAACTGCTTCAGATTTAAAAGGATTGAAAAAATTATAATTTAAGACGCTAAGATTCTGAGATACTCAGTTTCTAATTTTTTTTCCACGAATTTTCAGAATTAAGATTTTCTAGATAAATCCTTAATTCGATAATTCGTGGCAGAAAAACCTATGCTCCTTTTTAAGCAAAAAAACTTACTATTTTGAAACTATTAACCACAAATGTTTGTCGAATTTAAAAACAATGCGAGTGAGAATGAATTTTAGTTAGAAATGCCGACAAGCATCCAAAAAACTATTATTATGGAAATCAAAATTACCACTAGATTATTTCATATTACAAAAGCATTAATTTGCTTTCTACTATTATTTGCAAGTTCAGCTTATGCACAAGATCCTCCGCAGTACGGGACACCGTTTGCAGGAGTTCCTGACACGAGAGATATTAATATGTATCAGGTTCATATTCGTCCGTTTAGTGCCAACGGAGATTTAGCTGGAGTAACTGCCCGATTAGATAATATAAAAGCACTAGGAACCAATGTTATTTATTTAATGCCGATTTTTCCGCACGGCACCGATTCCCGAAGTTCACCTTCACCTTATTGTATCAAAGATTTTAAAGCTGTCGGATCAGAATATGGTTCATTGGCCGATCTAAGAACTCTGGTTGATGGTGCGCACAGCCGCGGAATGGCCGTTATTTTAGACATCGCCATCAATGGAACTTCTTGGGACAATGTCTGGATTGCTTCACACCCTGAATATTATAAACGAACTGGTACAACCATTCAGCAATTAGGAAACTTCTCTGATATTGCAGCGTTAGATCTTAACAGTTCGGCAACACGAGCAGCTATAAAAGATGCCATGCGTTATTGGATTTTCGCAGCCAACATTGATGGTTACCGTTGCGATTATGCTAATAATCCTCCCTTGGATTTTTGGTCAGAAGTGAATTCAAATCTTAGAAGCATATCTTCTCATAACTTATTAATGTTAGCCGAAGGTGACAGACAAGAAAACTTTCAAGTTGGTTTCGATATGAATTATGGCGACAGATGGTTTCATGCAGGTTTGTATGATATTGCTAATGGCGGACCAGTTTCTCAAAGAATCCAAGATCAGACAACTTATGAATATGCAAAAGCAACAGGTAATCAGCAAATCGTTAGATATACGGGTAACCATGATACGTACACCAATGATGATGGCGTAAGAAGGCCAATTATTGTATTCAAGAATCATAACGGAATTGTTGCTAATTTCTTGGTTTCTGCTTACATGAAAGGGGTTCCTTTTTTAATGAGCGGACAAGAGATCGACTACGAACCCAAAACGGATTGGCCGTGGCAGAACTTTAAATTTAACTGGTCTCAAAATCCAACAGCTGCTGCAGATTTTGCAAAAATCTTAAATTTCAGAACAACAAGCGCAGCCATCAGACGCGGTGATTTAACGACATACGCAAATGATGATATTAGCATTTTCACTAAAACATTAGGTACAGAAAAAGTAATCGTAATGTCGAATTTGAGAAATGCAGCTAAATCGTATGTTATTCCAGCAGCTTTGGCAGGAACTTATGTAAATCCGTATAACAATAATGCTTCAGTAACTTTAACAGCAGGGTCTACACGTAATTTTGCTGCTTACGAATATTTGGTTTTAACGAATACCAATGCACCTGTTGTCGCAGTAACCGGAGTTTCAGTTAGTCCAACAACGGTAACAGTTGGTTTAGGCACAACACAGCAGTTAAATGCGACGATTGCTCCAGCAAATGCCACAAATCAAAATGTAACTTGGACATCGAGTAATACAGCGGTTGCAACCATAAATGCTTCTGGATTGATTACGGCAGTTGCAGCAGGAACTGCAACGATTACAGTTAAAACAGTTGACGGAAATAAAACAGCAACTTCGGCTATAACTGTTGCTACGATTCCAGTTTCTTCTGTGGCAGTTTCTCCAACTTCTGCAAGTCTGTATGCTGGAAATACACAACAGCTTTCGACGACAATTTCGCCAGCAAATGCCACAAACAAAAATGTAACTTGGTCTTCAAGCAATACAGCAATTGCAACTGTTAATAGCGCTGGTTTAGTAACAGCTGTTGCAGCAGGAACAGCAACGATTACAGCAACTACACAAGACGGAAATAAAACAGCTTCGGCAACCATTACGGTTAATCCGAATACGAATTTCACGGTTTATTTCTACAAACCATCAAACTGGGGAACTGGAATTAAAATATATTATTGGAGCGCTTTACCAACAGGCGTCTTAGCAAATGCAACGTGGCCTGGAGTAAACATGACTGATAATGGAAATGGATGGTATAGCTACACTTTTACAAATGTAACCTCAACCAACTTAATTTTCAACGACGGAACCAACCAAACGGCTGATTTAAGCAGAGATAAAAACGGCTGGTACATGAACAGCGCTTGGTACGATTCTAATCCAGGAACGGGTGTTGCGGTTACAAGTGTGAGTTTGAGTCCTACAACAGCTTCATTAAATGTTGGCGGAACACAACAGCTTACTCCTACTATTCTTCCTGCAAATGCAACGAATAAATCGATAACGTATAGTTCAAATAATACCGCTGTTGCAACTGTAAATGCTTCTGGTTTAATTACCGCTGTAGCGAATGGAACGGCAACAATTACTGTTACAACTGTAGACGGAAACAAAACAAACACTTGTTTAGTATCGGTTACGACAGCACCTAGTGGAGGAAATTATTATACGATTAAAAACAGATGGACAGGTGCTTATTTATCTGATGCAGGAACAAATACAGGATACGGAGCAAGCGTTTCTGGAAACAATTACAAATGGCAGAAAATCGCTATTGATGCCACTTATTTTGTACTTAAAAATGTGGCAACAGGTGAACTAATGAATATCGAAGGACAAACTGGAAATGTACAGTGCAATATAACTGATACTACTTTCTGGAGTGCACAATGGTCAAGCGATTATATCGACGGAACTTGGACTCGTTTAAGAAACAGATGGCAGTCAGGAAATATTATTCATGTTGAAAATCAAACTGGCTCCGCGCAATACGGAAATTCACAAGATGGTTGGTACAGCGCACAATGGCAATTGGAAGCGACAACGGTTGGAACTTCAAAAATGGCTCTAAATGTTGAAGAAGTTTCTACAACTGAACCCGAAATTAGCATTTATCCAAATCCTGCAATTAATAATGAGTTTAATATTGTAATGCCTGAATTAGCAAAGGGAAATTCTGCTGAAATTTTCGTTTCAGATTTAAACGGAAGAACTCTTTTAACAGAAAGACTTTCTGCTTCAGGACAAGTGAATCATCATTTATCTTCAGGAGTTTATGTTGTAAATATTATTTCTAAAGATTTTAAAGCTACCAAAAAACTGATCGTTAAATAAATTCGATTTGGTTGAAATAGAAAAGCGCATGAAATTATCATGCGCTTTTTTTTATTTTTTAAAATGTATAATTCAGAGCAAATCCGAAATTATTCTCCGATGTGATTTCATTTTTATTTAATGCGGGTTTAAAAGCTAAATTCTCATTTACATTAAACTGAGATAAAGCAGCATCAACGTTAGCGTCGATAATATTTAAGACATAAAAACCAACCATAAACAAAGCAGATAAATCTCTATTTCTTTGATAGCCTTTTTGAGCTGTAATCAACTGGCTTTCGCTTAATCCTGCTAAAAATTCCGAATCGCTTTTTTTACCTTCAAGCCTATTTTTATATTCGTTTCTATAAAGATTGTAATTCTTCTGATTGTCGATGTAGAAATAAGCACTCGTGCCAATAGCACCATATACCAAAGGAAGTTTCCAATATTTTTTATTATAAATCTGCCCTAAACCAGGCAAAACTGCAGAATAAAAAGCTGCTTTTGCTGGACGAAGCGGATCGATTGTTTCTGATTTTAAGGAATCATTAGAGATAATTCTATCTTTTCCCTGAGCGAAAATTGAGGTAAATCCAAGAAGTAAAAAAAGAACAAGAAGTTGATTCTGCATATAAAGTGTCTTTGAAAATTTTGGCTCAAAGAAAACTTTTTAATTCTAAGGTTTTTCTTAAATAAAAGATAAAGAAAACTTAATTTTTAAATCAACTGACAATCAACAAAATACAACTTAAAAACAAAAATAATACTACAAAAATTGTAATATTAAACCTAAAACTGTTACTTTGCAACATGAAAACTACAACAGTAAATAAAGAAGCAATTAAACAAGCCATTATCAAGATGAGAGATGATAAGGTTGCTGTACGCTCTTTTTTACAAGGAAAAACTTCTGCAGAAACCTTAACTTCAAAAGGTATCAAACTTGTTAAAACAATATAATTATACTTTTAATTCTGATTCTGGTTATTATAGTTTCTTTACAAAAAGACAAATTGAATACAGAGTTGCTTTCTATGAAGATTTCACATTAGCATCTTGTGTTGGGAACGATATAGAAATTGGAAATGTTTATCAAATTACCATAGACAAAATTAGCTCTCGTCCTGAACAATTTGATGTATTGATTTCAAAAACAATCAAAAACATTATTGCCTAGTTTTTTGAAAATATTCATGATGCATTAATTTATATTTGTGATGATAATGATAAAAAAGCATTTCAAAGATTTTCTGTTTTTGATAGATGGTACAAAAAAAGTTCCATGACCAATTATATCACAAAGCTTGATAATATTATTGAACTAGATTCTGATACAGAAACTATTAAACTTTATACATCTTTAATGTTTCATAAAGAAAATACTAATTTTAAAACCATAACAGAAGCTTTTAATAATATCAGTAATGTTTTAAATGGAGAAAAATCATAGTTAGTTCTAGCAACAAAAAACCGATATATTTCTATATCGGTTTTATTATTTATTAGTGTACACTTTACTCCTCAAACAACTCCATCAATTCCAGCGCACGTTTTATCGACTTCACATTTTCAAAAGTCAATAACAAACGTAAGCCGTTTACGGTTTGTTTTTCTTTCATTTTGCAAAGATTACTATGTTTTTGAACAAAATTTAAAACATTTCTAAACTTCACCGATTGGTAATAATCTGATTGCTGATCGGATACGAAATAACCAATCATTTTGCCTTGTTTCAAGACCAATTTCTCGATTCCGACTTTAGTCGCAATCCATTTTATTCGAATGCTGTTTAACAATGCTGTTGCTTGTTTTGGCAATGGCCCAAAACGGTCAATTAGTTTTTTCTCGAACTCTTGTAAACCAGCTTCGTCTTTTATTGCGCCCAATTCGTTGTATAAAACCAAACGTTCCGAAACGTTATTGATATATTCATCTGGGAATAATAATTCGAAATCGGCATCGATTTGAATTTCTTTTACATACTCTTTGGTATCGATATCATTTTCTTCAGGATACAAATCTTTGAATTCGTTTTCCTTCAATTCTTCAATCGCTTCATTCATGATTTTCTGGTACGTATCAAAACCAATTTCGTTAATGAAACCGCTTTGTTCTCCGCCCAATAAATCTCCAGCACCACGAATCTCCAAATCTTTCATGGCAATATTGAAACCACTTCCCAATTCGCTAAATTGTTCCAATGCTTGAATACGTTTTCTGGCATCTTCGGTCATTGACGAATACGGCGGACAAATGAAATAACAGAATGCTTTTTTGTTGCTTCGCCCTACTCGACCGCGCATTTGGTGCAAATCTGATAATCCGAAATTATTAGCATTATTAATGAAAATCGTGTTTGCATTTGGAACGTCCAAACCGCTTTCGATAATGGTGGTTGCTACCAAAACATCAAAATCACCGTTCATGAAACCTAACATCAATTCTTCGAGTTTAGCGCCATCCATTTGTCCGTGGCCAATTCCGACTCTCGCATTTGGAACCAAACGCTGAATCATTCCTGCCACTTCTTTTATGTTTTCGATTCGGTTATTAATGAAGAAAACTTGTCCGTTTCTCTGAATTTCATACGAAATCGCATCACGAATAATTTCCTCATTAAAACCAACAACATTCGTTTCAATCGGATATCGGTTTGGCGGAGGCGTTGTAATTACCGATAAATCTCGAGCTGCCATCAAAGAAAACTGAAGCGTTCTCGGAATTGGTGTTGCCGTTAAAGTCAATGTATCAACATTGGCCGCAATGGTTTTCAGTTTATCTTTTACGTTTACACCAAACTTTTGTTCCTCATCAACAATCAATAATCCTAAGTCTTTAAAAACTACATTTTTATTGACCAATTGATGTGTTCCAATTACGATATCTAGTTTTCCTTCGGCTAAATCTTTTAAAGTCTGCGTTTTTTGTTTTGCCGTTCTAAATCGGTTTAAGTAACCAATTGTAACCGGCATATCTTTTAATCGTTCCGAAAAAGTTCTATAATGCTGGTACGCTAAAATAGTAGTCGGAACCAAAACAGCAACTTGTTTACTATTATCAACCGCTTTAAAAGCAGCACGAATCGCAACCTCTGTTTTTCCGAAACCAACATCACCACAAACCAAACGATCCATTGGGCGATCGCTTTCCATATCGGCTTTTACTTCTGCCGTTGATTTCATTTGATCTGGCGTATCTTCGTAAATAAACGAACTTTCTAATTCGTTTTGTAAATAACTATCAGGTGCGAACTGAAAACCTTTTTCTAAACGGCGTTTTGCATAAAGCTGAATCAAGTTGAATGCAATATGTTTGACACGCGCTTTGGTTTTTTGCTTTAAAACCTTCCAAGCATTCGATCCTAGTTTATAGATTTTCGGAGGCGTTCCGTCTTTTCCGTTGTATTTGGAGATTTTATGCAGCGAGTGAATGCTCACATACACAATATCATTATCGGCATAAACCAGTTTTATGGCTTCCTGGGTTTTGCCTTCAACCTGAATTTTCTGCAAACCGCCAAACTTTCCAATTCCGTGATCGATATGCGTTACATAATCGCCAACCGAAAGTGCGGTTAATTCTTTTAAAGTAATATTCTGCTTTTTAGAATATCCGTTTTTAATATTGAATTTATGATAACGCTCAAAAATCTGGTGATCTGTGTAAGCCGTAATCTGATTTTCTTCGTCAATAAAACCTTGGTATAAAGGCAATACAATGGTATGATATTGCTTTCTGATGTTTTCTGAATTGGCTTCATCTAAGCTTTCAAAAATATCGTGAAAACGTTTTGCCTGCGTATCATTCGAACAAAACAAATAATTGACATAACCGTTAAAATGATTTTCGCTCAGATTATTCAGCAATAAGTCAAATTGTTTATTGAAAGACGGCTGTGGCTGAATATGAAATTCGAATTTTTTAGTCGTTTTAAAAATCGGTCTTGAGGCCAATTCTACCACCGAAAAATCTAAAGCACGTTTAATAAATGAAGCCTGATTTAAGAATAATTGCTCCGGAGTAGCGTGTTTGATTTCTTTCGACAATTTCTCAAAAGCTTCTTCTGCTCTTGCAAATTGTTTGTCTAATTGACTAAAAAGTCCGTCAGTATTTTGGATGAAAAGAACTGTTTTTTCGGCAATATAATCTAAGAAACTTTCTCGGTTTTCCTGAAAAAGTTTGTTCTCCACATTTGGGATAATCGTGATTTTTTTATGTGTTTCGACAGATAATTGCGTTTCCACATCAAAAGTTCTGATGCTGTCTACTTCGTTTCCAAAAAACTCAATTCGATACGGATGATCATTTGAGAAAGAGAATACATCGACAATTCCCCCACGAACTGAAAATTCGCCAGGTTCTGTAATGAAATCTACTCTTTTGAATTCGTATTCAAATAAAACTTCGTTAATAAAATCGATCGAAATTTTATCGTTTAAAGCCACTTTTAACGTGTTTTTATCGAGTTCTTTTCTCGTAACAACTTTTTCAAAAAGTGCTTCAGGATACGTAACAATTACGGCTGGTTTTTTTCTTGAATTAATGCGGTTTAAAACCTCAGCACGAAGCAGCACATTGGCGTTGTCTGTTTCATCAATCTGATACGGGCGGCGAAATGATGCTGGATAAAACAATACATCTTGTTCTCCAATCATTTGCTCCAGATCGTTTAAGTAATATGCCGCTTCTTCCTTATTGTCTAAAACAATCAGAAAAGGCAGTTCGGTTTTCCTGAAAACAGAACGTATTATAAAAGAAACAGCAGATCCCAACAATCCGCTGATATTCATTTTTACCTGATTTCCTTCCAGTAAACTTTTAGCAATCTGCTCGGCTTTTGGCAGATTATCGTAGGTTGTATATAAGGCGTTTTTACTCAACTTTTGGTATATTTTTATCTAAAGGCGGTGCCGAACTCGGAATCGCGCGTGTTGTGTCTAACATTCTAAGGAAATCTTCTTCTCCTTGTTCTTTAGGTATTTTGGCTTTTTCGACAATTTTATCCATTTGTCTTTCTAAAGAAATCAGCTCTTTATTGATTTCTTGTATCAAGAACACCACTTTATCATCTGGAATGGTGCTCAAATGAATGAATAAATCCAGCATTTTAATTTTAGTAATCAAAATAGAAATACGGCTTTTGATCTGTGGCTGATTAAATTGAGCCGGAATATTATTGTTTAAAGCCATTGCTTTCTTAGAAATCGCAGCCGATTTTTTCTGAAATGCCCCAATTGTCTTTCTAGGCTTTTCTGAAATTTCTTTATTAAATTCACGCCACTCTGTCCATGAATTCAATTGTGATTCTGAAATTTCATTAATGGGTTCGTCTAGAAAAGTCCAACCTTTATTTATGTTGTTAAAAATAGCTTCTTTCTTTTTTGCTTCTTTTGCATTTTCTGCAAGGCGTTTTTCATTTTCATTTTGGCAAGAAAATAACACAGTTGTCAAAAGCAGAAAAAGAGATATTTTGTATTTCATTTATTAAAATGTTAGGTTGCAAAGTTACGAAGTAAATTTACAATTACGAATTCTGTTTTTTGCTAAAGATTCTATAAATCAAGGTTATTTTTTCGTCTTTTTATCCCTATTCGAGAATCAATTTAAAAAAAAGTCATTTGATCATTATATCAATAAAATAGCGCTTTTTCATGGGATTCTTAAAAAGGCACAAAGACACACTCTTAAAAGAGAATAATATAACAAACAAACTTTTAAATTATTGAATTTATAATTTATTCTTCAAAAAAGCGCAAGTAATTGCGAAAACGTTATATTTGTGTCTCTAAAAATCATCATGAAATGAATCCTAAAATATTGATCATTGGCGCATGCGGTCAGATTGGAACAGAACTGACGCAAAAACTGCGCAAAATATACGGAACCGAGAATGTTATCGCTTCTGATATTCGAAAATTAAATACTGATGTTGTTAATTCGGGACCTTTTGAAGTGGTCAATGCTTTAGATTTTAATCAGATCGAACATTTGGTAGAAGTGCATAAAATTACTGATGTATATCTAATGGCGGCACTTTTATCGGCAACTGCTGAAAAAAATCCAGCTTTTGCTTGGGATTTGAATATGAATTCACTTTTTCATGTTTTAAATTTAGCTAAAGCCAAAAAGATTCAGAAAATTTTCTGGCCGTCGAGTATTGCGGTTTTCGGACCAACAACTCCAAAAGAAAATACGCCTCAATATACCGTAATGGAGCCTTCTACAGTTTACGGAATTAGTAAACAGGCAGGCGAAAGATGGTGCGAATACTACCATAATATTTATGGTGTAGATGTTCGCAGTATTCGTTATCCAGGTTTAATTAGCTGGTCTACTCCTCCAGGCGGCGGAACTACAGATTATGCAGTTGATATTTTCTACAAGGCCATTGCCGATAAAAAATACGAATGCTTTTTGTCTTCTGAAACCAAAATGCCAATGATGTATATGGATGATGCAATCGATGCGACAATTAATATTATGAAAGCACCAGCTGAAGAAATTAAAATCCATTCTTCATACAATTTGGCTGCTATGAGTTTTACTCCCACTGAAATTGCGGCAGAAATCAAAAAACATATTCCTGAATTTGAAATTACGTATAACCCAGATTTCCGTCAGAAAATTGCAGACAGCTGGCCCGCAAGTATCGACGATGCTGAAGCAAGGAAAGATTGGGGATGGAATCATAAATTTGATTTGGAAACTATGACTAAAGATATGCTGGAGCATTTGAGTTAATTTCAAAACAATAGAAAAAAGCCTTGTTTAAAGTAAAAATTAAGTAAGGCTTTTTTATTTGATAATACGTGCTTATTTGCGTTTCAGCAATGTTGTTGCCGAAATTTTCAAAACCCTTGCGATGCTTCTAATTCCTAATTCTTCTTTAGTAAAAACAACAATATAGTTATCTATATAGTTCTTATAAGCATTGTAAGTATAATTCTCTATAAATCTTTTAGAGCAATTTTTACAAAAGTACTGTTGCTTTTTATTTTTAGTTCTACCATTTTTTATGACTGTTTTTTTTTTTACAACAGGGACAGAAAATTTCATCACTAACTTTGAAACACGAAGTATAACTTTTCATCATTTTATACGTTTTTAAGCCTTATTAAAACTAAAAGAGTAGAATAACATTATTCTACTCCTTATAATCTCATATCATCCAAACAAGTAGTTTTCATTATTTATATTACTTAGAAAACCTTATCACTAATTTTGGAACACTACCCCCTTGTGTACCAATTTGGGCTGAGTAAATTTCTCTTTTATCCTGAACATCAAGACGATTTTTAGATTGGAAAGATTATCATAAAGCACTACAGCGACATGTTATTTATTAGATATATCTACAATAGTTCTGTAATCATAATTATTGAATATAATTTCACCAAAATTCTTTTTCGTATATGTCTGTTCCCAATTTCTTGATTCATCAGCATATGTTGTTATTACATTATATTTTTGAAGAGTTATCTGCTTATTTATTGTATCATATCGAAATGTTATGTAATAAGTTTGCGTAGGTCCTTCAGAAATGTTATCTACAAAAGTAAAAACAGAATTATTACATGTTATATCATCAAGTCCTGTGCCGGTAGAGTTTGGTGAAACTGGAGCCAGTATATATTCATTCTTAAACGTTTGTTGGACAGATAAATTCTCATTTAAAATAACAATGTAAACAGGAAAACTTTTTTCTTGATCATTCCAAAAAACATAAATTTTATCTTCAATACCATCTTGATTAAGATCGCATTTTTTTTCAGAATAATGCTCAAGACCCTTTTCCTTTATTTCTTCTAAAAATTCGGATAAATTATAATTACTATCAGGTATGCTCTTTTCTGACTGTATAACTTTATCAATATATTTTTTTATTTCTGTTTCTGGCAGAAGATCATATGATGCAGAAGTTTCAAAATTTAAAATATTCTTTTTTGAAATATCACAAAAAGTTAAAATATATTTGCTTGAATTTTTTGTTACTTTAAAAGAACCTTTTCTCCACTCTTTATTTAAATTTTCAAAAGGTATTTTATTTATATCTTCCTCTTTTATATAGAAATTGTTTAGATATGAAAAATGATTTTTATCAAATTCATACGCAATTAAATTTGGATATTGTTCTGTGTAACCTGGCAACAGCAATATTGCTTCCGATTTTTTTTCATTAAATAGTAATCGAATTCCATCGTAATTATCAGGTAAAGATTCAAAATTGAACAAAATTTGTTTCCAATCAGAAACAATTTTATCATCAACAACAAATTGCAACAAGGTTATATCTTCTATAAATCGAAATTTAAGTACAAAATTGTTATACTGAATGTTCAATTCTCTTCTGGCAATATCTGTTTTAAAACTTTTTGTAAAAGTAACCTCTTTAAATTTCTCTGAATTTACTATTTCAGTCGTTAAGTTGTCTTTTTTATTATCGCTTTTACAACTTATCAATGTAATTGAAATAACAAATACTATTACTACCTTTAATAATCTAATCTTTTCCATTAATTTCATTTATTTTTCCTTTTTCTGCTATTTTCTTTTGTAAATTCTTTTGTTCAGCGGATTGCTCAGATGCTCCTTTAAAATGCACATAAAACCCAGGATTGCATCGATAATTCAGTCCCATACCCACAGCATAAACAGTTGTAAATATTTCAAAATGTAAATGCGGAGCACATGTACCTGTTGTTACACCAGAGACACCACTAGTACCAATAACTTCCCCTGCTTCAACTTTTTGTCCTTTGGTTACATTTACCTTTCTTAAGTGCGCATAGAATAAATATATATCTTGTGTTTTATCAAAATGCGGGCCTTGAATTATCTCTCCCTCATTTGAATACATTCTTTTATATTCCCTTCGATGATTAAAAAAAGCTTCTTTATCTATTACTTTAATTGTAACTGTTTTTCCATATCCAGTATGGATTTTAGATTCGTAGACCTCCCCTTTAATACATGAATATACATTGCTTCCAGGCTCAACAAACAAATCTAAACCTTGATGTGCACTGCCATCTCTGGTATTTCCAAACAGCCCCCAATGTTCACCAGATTTTCCACCACTACCGCTTTGCATATAAAGAGTACAAATAGGATTATCTACAGGTTCATGCCATTTACCTATTCTTGTATTTCCTGCTTTCCATTTACACTCGTCAATTTTAAATACCTTAGAGGTTATATTGTCAAACGCATTTTGCTTTTCAGTGTAATTCATTTTTCCATTAGCCATAAATGCGTTGGCACCTATTTCTGGGCAAATCACTCCTTTGGCATTTGTTTCTCCGCGAGTTAATTTATACAGCGGAATACCTTTTTTATTCTTTCTATAATTGAAATAAGCCATTGAAGTCAGTACTGCCAAATCTTCATTTTCTACTAATTTTGCCCCTGTATCACTATCAATAATATTTTTTCCAGCAAGCTTTACAGTATAAACATTTGCAGCTTCATAATTCCCTCTTCCAGTCAATTGAATCATCCCTCTTCCTCTAAAACGCCATCCATCTCCTTCTTGTACATTTCCAACTTTAAATTTAACAGCACGGTTTTTATCTGCATAAGCTATATTAGCTATTGCTTCTTCATTTGATTGCTGATTTTTAAGGGTTGGATTATTATATTTTCTTTGAAGATATGCAATGTTGTTTTTATCGATTCTACCATATTTAAAGGCAAGCTCATTTGGTTCTCCATGCAATTCACCAGTCACGCTAAAAGCAGTGAAGTTGTTTGGCAAATTTTCAACGGCATAACTCATACTTTCAGCTTTTTTTATGACCAAAGAAGTTCCTACTTCAACTCTTGCTTGCGCAAAAAAGTGCGCTTTGCTCCAACAATTGTCCATATTTAACTCTTTCATAAACTTATTATAAGTATCAGCAACAGTCTTACGCATACTGAAAGTAGAGTCAGGAAATATTTCTTTTAAATCATCTTGAGAGTTGTCCACTATGATAGGTTTATCACAATTTGGGCATTTTTCTTGCTTATCTGCTTTATTAATTATACTCTCCGACTTCTTCACCAAAACAGCACTTTTATATTCTGCCAATCCTAGCAAAGCACTTGTTTTTGTAATATGCACTCCACCGTTGGCTACTTTATTTCCCTCGTACAAAATCTTATTCTCGCTGTCTAAGACAACTGCATGAACCACTCGAGAGGGTAATTTTTGATTTATACTATCCCATTTAAAAGTCCCTTTTATCAGACCACTTGTATCTACTGACACATCAGTTGCATCAAAAAGTTTTTTGCCCTTTTCATAAATGGTTATCTTCAACTTTTCATTTGCTTTTATGCCGCGAGATTTTCCGTAGAAATAACTTATTTGATTATAATCGACATGATAATGTCTTTCTGTACCGTCTTGTGTACCAATTTGGGCTGAGTAGATTTCTCTTTTATCCTGAACATCAAGACGACTGTTAGATTCGAAGATATTATTTGGATTTGCTAACTTTAGTCTCGGTGCACCAATTTTTACATAAAGATTTGCCCAATCGCCTGCTTTACCTCTTATATAACTGTCTAATGTAAGCGCGATAAGATTGCCATCGTACTCTTTTACATTGATTACTTTACAGTAGTCGTCAGCACTCATTTTATCATTGTCCCAAATCTCAATAGTAAGATCTTCGCCTATTAGGTGTTCCTGTTTTACCCAAATATTTACGGTTTGGTACCAACTCGATTTTTCGATTTCGATACCGTTGCTGTCGGTAAACATCATTCCTAGAACTTTTGCCTGTTTTACATCGATACTCAAGGTTTTGCCGGACTGTCTGTTTATACGGCAGTTTACTATTTCTTTTCCTGCTTTAAGTGGCGTTATTGAGATTGTTTTTTCATCAACTGTTTTATGCGGTATTGCAGTATCCCAAACTACGGTTTCATTTGCGATTAATTTTGGAAATATCAGGCGGTCGGCTTCTAACTTTGTAGTTTTGCCTACTTTTGGAATGCCTATATAACTAAAGGCTTCAACATCATTGTCTTTTACCTCAAAACGCCAGTCATCTTCTTCGTCCTTTGCATTTGTTCCGTAGGCATTGGCTATTGTTACGTAAGCTTCTACCACATATTTGCCCAGGTTCATAAATTCATGTCCAGGAATGGTAATGCCTTTTCCTGTTCCCATCAAGCGGCCGTTTAAATTCCATTTTACAGATTGCACTTCTTTTGCAATGGCTTCTTGCTCCTCTGGGATATAAAAACTAAAAGTACCGGTTTTTACAGCAAACGACATGGGTGTTCCTCTCCTTATTATGTGGGCATCGTGTGTTATTCCTGTAACGGCATTGCCTATGGTTTCTCCCGAAAAACTTTGGCTCTGCAACTCTCCTGAAGGCAGTTTGTAAGAGGCATGAAAATTGTATTTTGCGTTGGTGTTTATAGGAGTAAACGAAACTGTATTTTCTATTTTTACCGATTTTAGAACATTGCCAGATGCATCTGTTACATACATTTTGAGGTTCTCCAGTTCTTCTTCAGTCGGCGGCATTAAAAATTTGGCTTTAAAACTGGCCGGAAAATCTTTTCTTAATCTCATTTTCCCATTTATCATTTTAGAAAAATTTTCGCCGTCTATGGGTTCCAATTCCGTGCCTTGAAGTTTGTTTAGAATTACCTCAATGTCCAGACAGTAGTCTTCGTAACTTTTATACTCTCCTGTTTCTGTATCTAGTTTTTTAGGATGTCCGTAACCTTCAATTCTGTATTTTCCTTCTGTGGAAAATGTAAATTTAAACTGGGTTCCTATCTGTTCTTCGGTATATAATATTTTATCCTTATCACCTTTAAAACCTTCATAAATTACCCATGAAGTAAGATTGACATTGCCTTTACTTATTTTTGCTTCAAAACTACATTCCTGATTAGGGCGTACAGTTATTTTTTCTACATTTTTGGTTTTATCAGAAGAAATGGCTTGAAAATCAGGACTGCCTTTTATAGTTTTTAATTGAATGCTCGCTACACTAGGATAAGCCGTTTTTAATTTGGGCATTTCAATCGCCTGATTAATCAAGGCAAGTGCTGCGGGATTGGTATTTTCGGAATGTTCTTTCATTACCGTATCTGTCTGTCCCGACTTTGCTACTTCTATCTTTCCACCAACGGTACATTGTAATGTTGAAATTTCAGTTAGTACTGTTTTTCCGTAAATTTTTGTTTTTTCAAATGTTTTAGTCCATTTTGGAGCAGGAGAAAGCGCACATGGTAAATTACCGCTAGAAGTAGGTTTCAAAGTACATTTACCAAAAGTGGCGACTGCAGGATCAAAGGTTTTGTCTGCTTCTGTTGCAAAATATTTCCCTGCCTCGGCATTTAGGATTACTTTATTGTGAGATGTGACCAGCAATTTAGCCGTTTGTTTTGGATTTTCTGCTTTATCACAATTGCACAATGCGCCGTGTACTACAAAATATTTACCATCATGAGCACTTTGAGCGGTTTCTTTTTGTTTCTCTTCTTTTTGCTTTTCCTCTTCTTTCTGCTGTTTTTCGTCCGCTTCTTTTTTCTGTTCTTTCTCTTCAGCTTCTATTTTTTCTTCTTCGTCAGATTTTGCCCTTTTGGCATTTATTTCCTTAATTTTTTCAAAAGAGGGGGTGAGCAACGTTTTCCCTTCGGGTGGTTCTGGACCAATTCCGTCCTTGGGTTCTGCATTCATATTATGGAAATGACGCAAATCGTACGGGTCTGTTATTCCAATCTCTTTAGCAATACTTGCTAAAGTATCACCGTTTTTTACTAAATAAGGTATTGAATTATTCATAATTTTAATGGCAGATACTTTAATATTTTCGGTTTATAGCAAAGGTTTCCTCGTAATTAAAATAGGAGTTACTTATTTTTATTTCGGTTTCAGAAAATTCAAAATCCAATGCTGTAGTAATGTATTGGGTTTCGTGTCTTATAGTAGTGGTAATAACAGATTCTTCGTCTGTTACTTTTTCTGGATATTGATAGGCGTTTCCATAGCCTTTTATTTTTTCAAAAAGTTCTTGATTGCGATGACTATTTCCTTCATATTTCAAAATTTTTGATTCTGGATTAAAGTCTTTTTTTCCCTTCCAGAACACATCACTTGCAATTGGGATTGCTTGCCAATGAAAACTATAATCAGGATTATTTTCGATTTTTTTTAGACAAAGAAGTATTATCCTAATTAATCCGAAGGAATAAAAATATTTTGCCATCGTGTAACCGTCTTTGGCTACTTTTTCTAAAAAGTTATCACGTATGTAATCAAAACCGGAACCTTCGTGTTTCAGTTTCAGTTCTAGATCTTTTTGAGCGATTCGCTCCGAGATTTCAGTATAATTAGCAAGCGAAAAATTACCTTCTTTAACATCAAACAAAACAGGAAAAAGTGTCTTATTATATTCGTGGGCTAATCTTTCAAACTTTGTTTCTACTTTATTGTCATTTATTTTAAAATTATGACGATCCAATTGCAACCTTAATTCTTTGTTGGCTAATCGATTAATTTTAACTTCATAAGAATTTACAGCATCACAAATCTTATCAAAAAGATTGTAATTAATTGTATGTAATACTCTAAAATTATACTTTCTATCTTCACTCATTTTAAACCATTAAAAAATTACAGTTTAAAAATATAGATCGATCCTATTTTGACAGCGCCTTTAAAAGTTATTTTTCTATCACAATAAGACTAAATAGATTCTTATTTATTTTAGCTTTCCCATAAAAAAAATCCAAAATCAGTTTATCACCGACTTTGGATTTTTTTATGTGTTATAAAGAGAATTACTTCACTTCAAAAACATTATTTGTTTGTTTTACATCAGCCATTAATCCGCTTGGATCGATAGTGATTTTTTTGATTGCCGTTTTGTTTTTGTCAATTGTAAAACTATAATTTTGCTGTGCCCAAGCCCAGTCTTCTAGAACTGTTCTTTTCTCGTTCGGGTTTGGATTTGGTTTAATGAAATTCATCATTCTTAATGGAATGTAGAATGTTTCAGATGTTCCGTCTGTGTAATCCACTTTCAAGTCAATTGGCATTGGCATTCTTCCAATTCTTTCTAAAGAAACGGTTGTTTTTCCTGCATTGTCAGCAACGTCTTTAATTCCGTAGTCGATCGTATTTGTAGTTTGTGTCCAATCAATCAAATACCAATCTAACTCAGCTCCAGAAACTCTTTCAGCTGTTCTTTTGATGTCGTTTGGCGTTGGGTGTTTGAATTTGAAATCGTTGAAATATCTTTTTAAAGTTGCATCAACATTTTCTTTTCCGATTATATATTCTAATTGAGAAAGGAAAAGACTTCCTTTAATATAAGAAGAAATACTATACGGACGGTTTTCATCGTAACGATCTCCGTGCGTAGTTTGTGGCTGTTCTTTACCAGAATTTACTAAACTGTAATATGCTTTATAATTTCCTACAAAAGGATTTACTTCTTTTTTGTCTCCTTTTAATTCATTCAAAGCACTGTCTTCGATGTAAGTTGTAAAACCTTCGTCCATCCAAGGGTGTTTTGACTCGTTTGAAGCCAAAATATGTTGGAACCAAGAGTGCCCTAATTCGTGTGTAGCTGTTCCTAGAATTCCTTCAAGAGTGCCGTTTCCTAGCATTAAAGTACACATTGCGTACTCCATTCCACCGTCTCCACCTTGAATAAATGAGTATTGCTTATATGGATACGCTCCAACTCTCTGGTTGTAATATTCCATTACTTTAACCATTAACGGCTCTAACTGTTTCCAGTTTGCAGTTGTTTTTTCGTTGTTTTTGTAGAAGAAATGCAAATCTACATCGTTTGGTCCTTTTACAATATCGTGCGTATATTCTTTATCGGCAGCCCAAGTAAAATCGTGAACATTTGGCGCAATAAAATGCCAAGTAAGTGTTTTTGCTTTTTTAGGATAAGTAACCGTTACACCAGCATCTTGATAACCATGTCCGATCGAATTTTTGTCTTGCAAATATCCAGAACCACCAATTGTGTACTCTTTATCGATTGTAATTTTTACATCAAAATTACCCCAAACACCGTGAAATTCTCTTGCAATGTATGGATCCGCATGCCATCCTTCAAAATCAAATTCGGCTAATTTTGGATACCATTGCGACATAGAAAGTTCTACTCCTTCAGAATTGTTTCTTCCAGAACGACGAATCTGAACCGGAACTTGTCCGTCAAAATCTAATGTAAAAGTCGTTTTAGAATTTGGAAGGATTGGTTTCGCCAAAGTTACTTCTAAGATCGTTCCAGAAACTCTTGTTTGAGCAACAGCACCGTCTTGTTTAAAGTTTGTAATTTTTAAATAACCAGCTTCATTTGGTTTTAAAGTCTCAATACGGCTTTGTTTTACTTCTTTTCCGTCAGCTTGTTTTACTTTGTTTACCATTCTTCCGTCTGGATCTTTAATAAAATGAAGACGTGCATCCATTTCGCTTCCTGGTTGAAATGCGTTTGGATATAAATGATAGAATACTTTTTTTAAAGTATCAGAAGAATTATTGGTATAAACCAATTCTTGTTTTCCTTTGTACTGATAGTTTTTTACATCCATAGAAACCTCCATTTTATAGTCAGCGTGCTGCTGCCAATATGGGGCGCTTTGTGCAAAAGCTGAGTTAAAACCTAAGCTTAGGAAAGAAAGTAAAATAATTTTTCGCATGTTTATATGTAATAGAAAATGGAAGAGCGTTAGCCCTTCCATTGGATTAATCGTTTATTCTTGTTTATTTTTTAGACATCTTTTCAGCCATTAATAACGCATTATAAGCATTTACCATCTTAGCTGTTTTTGATGATTCTGCAGAAGAAACCGCAACTGGTTTTTCATCTGGATTCTCACTTTCGCCTAAAACAACCATTGAAGGAAGTGCTACTCCAGAGTCCATTAAAATCTTTTTAACTTGAGCTGCTTTCAATTTTGGATAGTACGAACGAATTAAAGCTGCCACACCTGCTGCATTTGGAGATGCCATTGAAGTTCCTTGCAAATATTTGTATTTGTTGTTTGGCACTGTTGCATAAATTTCTTCACCTGGAGCAAAAACGTCTACGTTTATTTTTCCAAAGTTTGAAAATGGAGCAACAACATTTTCTCCGTACGATTTATTAATCGCTCCAATTGTAATTACATTATCTGCAAATTCTTTTACGTTGTCTTTAGAATCGTTTGGATAATTGATGTTTTTTGTTTCATCGATATTGTAACCGTCATTACCTGCAGCATGCACAATTAAAACGTCTTTTTTGGCTGCATATTTAATCGCCTCGTAAACCCACTCTTTGTGTGGAGAGAAACTTTTTCCGAAACTTCCATTGATTACTTTAGCTCCATTGTCTACCGCATAACGAATTGCCAAAGCAATATCCTTATCGTATTCGTCTCCATCTGGAACGGCTCTAACCGTCAAAATTTCAACATTTGGAGAAGCAACTCCGTCTCCACCTAAATTATTGCCACGAATTTGTGCAATAATTCCAGCTACGTGAGTTCCGTGAAGCGCTTTTTCTTTATCTGGACCAAAAACCACATTATTTCCATAATGAGCATCTTTAATATCTTCTGGATTATCGCCTACGACTTTTCTTCCGTCATAATCTTTGTTCAAGTTGTACTCCAACTGATCGTAAACTTGGTCTTTATATTCTCCAAAATCAGCTTCTGGATCAAAAGTAGGTCCAGCGTTTGTGAAAATCTGAGTCATAATTGCTTTACTTCTCGCCACTTTTGGATCTGTAGAAGTTACAGCGCTTAAATCTTCAATTTTGTATGTTGTCTTGTTAAGCTCTTTTTTGATTGTATTATGAACATCAAGCAAAAAGTCTACTTGTTGTTTGTCTTTTAACGCTTTTTCATATTTCTCTGTGTATTGCGCTAAAGCTGCTTTATATTCTGGAGAACCATCATCGGCTTTTTTCACAATACGTGTCATTTCCAGATTCTCGTGAACGGCATTTCCTAGGAAATTCCATCCGTGAACGTCATCTATAAATCCGTTTTTGTCATCATCGATTCCGTTTCCTGGAATTTCTTTTTTATTCGTCCAAATCATTCCTTGAAGATCTTCGTGCTCGATATCTACACCAGAATCTACAATTCCTACGATTACTTTCTGTCCTTTTTTACCTTGCAGTAATTCAGTCAAAGCTCTGTCTACACTCATTCCTGGAATAGAATCTTTTATCAAATCAAGATGACTCCATCTTTTTAATTCATTTTCGCTAACTGGTGCTTTTTTTACTACTGCTAAAGGAGCTACAATTGGCTGTTTTGGCACTGAAGTTTGTGCTTGTAAAGTGGCATTACAACCTGCTAAAACAAGTAATGCAAACGCAGATAATTTAAGTGGTTTTATATGACTCATATATCTATAAATAATTGTAAAGTTAAAAGATGGGTCTAAATTATGCTTTTTTGTTACAAAATGCTAACTGTTAACAATGTGTTATGAAATTACGATTATTTTTTTCCAAAATATCCCTTCCATAAAACTATTTACAATCAAATTATTACATAAAAAGCCGTAAGAAAAATATATTATAAATAAACAAATCGTTTTTATAACTGTAAAAAAACAACAAATAATATACCGTTTACGGGTTCACGTAAAGATTATCAGTCAAAAATATGTAGAATTGCGCGACCTAATTCTAAACATGTTCTATGAAGACAAAACTACTCTTGTTGCTGTTACTGGCAAATTTTTCTATTTATGCACAAACCAACTTAGTTCCAAATGGAAATTTTGAGACTTGGTCTGTGTCATCTAAACCAGATAACTGGTTTCAATATTTTAGCGGTTATATCTCTAAAAGCACCGATGCTCAAAATGGTTTATCAAGCATTAATATGATGGTTGCCAGCGGAACATTTAACTTTATTAATACCGATTATTTTCCTGTAACGGCTGGTAAAACGTACAGAGTTACGTTATATCACAAGGTTGCAAAAGGTACTTTTTCTTCTATAGATTTTAGTTTGTATCACAAACCAAATACTTTTAAGGAAGAAATAATTAAAAAATCTGATGTTACTTTTTCTACTACTGAATGGAGAAAAATAGAATTTGAATATACTCCAACTGTGTCTGAAAATGTCGAGGTTGATATTTGGACTTATGGAAGTCTAAATTCTGAAATTTTAATCGATAATGTTTCGATGGTCGATATTAATGATATTCCTCTGCAATACACTAAAATTCCTGATGTTGAACTCGAAAAAAAATTAATTGCTTTAGGACTTGATAGCGGTGCAACAGATGGAAGAGTATTAACATCTAATATTCAAATTGTTAAATCACTAACTGTTGATACAAGAGTAATTTCTGACTTAACAGGAATTGAGGATTTTACAGCTCTAGAAACATTGTCTGCAAAAGGAGCTATTTATTATTACCCTACTGCAGAATCTGATGGTTTATTGAAAACATTGAATCTTTCTAAAAATATTAATTTAACATCTCTAGATTGTTCTGTAAATAAATTGACTAGTTTAGATATTTCTACTAATACAAAATTAAACTATTTAAATTGCAGCGGAAATAAAATAGCTTTAATCAACCTAGCGAACAACCCTAATTTACAGATAGCAACAGTAGACAATAATTTAATCAGTACAATTGATATTTCTAAAAACCAGTCTTTAACTTCTTTCTCTTGTGCGTATACAAAAATAACTTCTTTCGATCCTAGTAAAAATCCTGGATTGCGTCTTTTAAACGTAAACGGAAATAAACTGCCATCTTTAGATATCTCAAACAATTCATATCTATACGCTTTATATTGCGACGGGAATTCATTTACATCTATTAACACCTCAAAAAACTATAATTTAATTACTCTAAGTTGTGCCAATAACCCAATAACAGCTTTAGATTTATCAAATAATGTTTTATTGCAAACTCTAGAATGTTCAACTACTGCAATAACAACTTTAGATCTTTCTAAGAACCTTGATTTAAAATCACTCAGCATCGAATCAACTCAATTAACTTCAATTGATGTTTCTACTAATTTAAAATTGGAAAGTTTTTCTGGAAGAGGCGGTAAGCTAAAAACTCTAGATCTTTCTAAAAATATTAATTTATCTAGGTTTTATTGTTACGATAGTGCTGCTTTAAGCGAAGTAAACCTAAAAAACGGCAATAATACTAAGATAAACAATCAAAGTTTTAATTTAACAAACTGTCCAAATTTATATTGCCTACAAGTTGATGATGCAAATTATGCTACTCAAAACTGGAAACAAAAAGACGCATATATAAATTATACAAGTACTGCTTGTTCTGCTCCTGCATACACATCTATTCCTGATAAAGAATTTGAAAAAAGACTTATTGAGCTAGGTATCGATTCTGGCACTCCCGATGGAAAAGTATTAACTCCAAGAATCGCAGCTGTAAAATCATTAACTATTGACCCAACCTTAGTTGCTGATTTAACAGGTCTTGAAAACTTTACTGCATTAGAAGTCTTGGACTGTAGAAATGGCTGTATTTCTTCTAGCGGTGGTGGTTGCGGAAAAATCACTACACTTGACGTTTCTAAGAACACTGCATTGACACAATTATATTGTGATGGTAATCAGCTAACAAGTTTAGATGTTACCAAAAACACAAAGCTGATAAACTTATTTTGTTCTGCTAACAAATTAACATCTCTAGACATTTCAAACAATACAGAGCTTTCTTCTATTGATGTATCTCACAATTACTTGACAGAATTTAACATTTCTAATAATAAAAAATTATATCAAGTTAGCTGCAGAAATAATAAACTAAAAAATCTAGATGTAACAAATAGCAAATTAGCTTTATTAAATTGCGGTTCTAATGAATTAAGCAGTTTGGATCTTTCTAACCAAAATGATTTAGTACAGCTATATGTTGAAAACAATAAGTTAACTGTATTAAATACTACCAATAAGCCAAATTTACTTTACTTTACTTGCAGCAGTAATTTACTGACTGATATAGACGTAACTTCATCAACAAAGCTATTAGATTTCAAATGTTCAAACAACAAATTGACTAGTTTAAATGTTACCCAAAACATCAATCTAACTTCTCTTTCTTGTGGTGCAAATACAATTACAGGATTTGATATTTCAAAAAATCTAAAACTAAAAGAATTAGATTGTAATTCCCTTCAATTAAAAGAATTAGATGTTACGTTCTTGCCTGAATTAAAAAAATTGACGGCCAATAATAATAACTTGACATCTATTAATTTATCTAAAAACTCAAAACTAACAGATGTTTATTTATATGAGAATCAAATTACCGAGATAGATGTAACAAGTAATCTATTATTGTCATATTTATTAATTTCGAATAATAAACTTAAAGTTTTAAACATTGTAAACAATACAGAATTACAATATGTTGACTTTTACAACAATCAATTAACGACTTTTGATATCTCAAAAAATAAAAAAGTGCATTATGTAAATGGCAACAATAACAAGCTTACAAGTTTAAATTTGCAAAATGGCATAAAGGAACTTTATATCAACCTTGATATTCCTAATTATAAAAATAATCCTGATTTAAAATGTATTCAGGTTACTGATGCAACTTACGCCAAAACAAATTGGACTTATTATGCAGATCCGAATGTTCGATTTTCTGAAGATTGTGCTGGACCTCTTACGCTTCTTCCTAATAATTTTAATATTGAAACAAGAGGAGAATCATGTCAAGGTGAAAATAATGGAGCGATAAATATCACTGCAAAAGAGACTTTTGCTTATCAAGCGAAAATTAATGACAAAGTATTGGCATTTACAAACAACTCTTTAAGCTATTCGAATTTAGCTCCTGGAAACTACACTATCACAATTACTATTCCTAACGAACTTTTTGAACAAAACTTCAAAGTAACTATTGCAAAAGCGGCAACTACTACAGGAAAATCTGATGTAAGTGCTAAAAATGTAAATGTTCAAATTACGGAAGGAACTGCTCCTTTTACTGTATTTGTTGATGGTACAGAACAATTTCAAACCACAGATAACAGCTTTACAGTTGCTCTTGATAAAGCTGGATTAGTTGAAGTTGCAACTGCAAAAGCTTGTGAAGGTGTTTTTGCTAAAAAAGTTTCTTCTTACGAATTAGGGACAATACTTGCGGCTTATCCGAACCCAACTACTGGAATTATTGAAATTGAAATTCCAAGCACTAAAACTGAAATTGTTATTGATTTATACAATTTTGGAGGTCAATTAGTTTCTCACGGAACTTACAATATTGAAAGCGGAAGAGCACTTTTAAATCTTGAAAAATTGCCAGCAGGAATTTATGCTGCTAAAGTCAATTTAGAAACTCCGGAATACATTAAAATTATAAAAAATTAAAAAATGAAGAATTCTATATATTTATCAATAATCTGTTTAGTATTTGCAGCCTGCGGAGGTGGAGGCGGAGACGATCCTGTTAATCCGCCAGCAGAAAACACGGCACCAACTGTACCTGTGTTAACTGTTCCAGCTGACAATAAATTATGCCTGGACAGTAGTGTTTCATTTCAGTGGAATGCTTCAACTGATGCACAGCAAGATGTTATTGTATATCAGATTCAGATTGCAAAAGATAACGGATTTACTCAAATCGTAAAAACGCTTGACAATTCGTCTCTTGCTATAAATGATTTAGCATTAGAAAAAAATACAGCTTATTATTGGAGAGTAAAAGCCACAGACGCCAAAGGATTGTCAAGCGCTTATTCTTCAACATTTAAGTTTTATACTGCTGGAACAGCTGTTGTGAATCATTTGCCTTTTTCTCCAGAATTGATTGCTCCAGTTTTAAATGGAAACATCGGTACAACATCTGCAAATTTAAGCTGGAATGCTTTTGATGTTGACACTGCAGATGTTTTAACTTATGATGTCTATTTTGGAACTGCAAATCCGCCAACGGTAAAAGTAAGCGAGAATGTAAGTTCAAAATCATTGGAAGTTGCGCTTCAGCCAACAACACAGTATTACTGGAGAGTAGTTGTCAAAGACAATAAGGGTGGCGAAACCGTAGGTCAGGTTTGGAAATTCAAAACAAACTAAACTTCATAATTACAATTAGTTAAACCAAAAAAAATCCCGTTTTCATTCAGTTGAAAATGGGATTTTTTTTATATGAATATATTCTTTTAAAAAATATCTTCACAGGTAAAAACATCTTTTAGTCGAACGCCTTTTTCGGTATGTTCCAAAGTTATAATCTGATTGTGCGCATCATGTTCTAAAAATAAATAATGATTGTTATCTGCTGCCAAATTCAAGAATTTCGATTTCTCAGGCATTGTCTGCAAAGGTCTTGTATCGTATCCCATAACATATGGAAGTGGAATATGACCCGCTGTAGCCAATAAATCGGCACAGAAAACTATAGTTTTATCTTGGTATTTTATGTACGGAATCATTTGTTTTTCGGTATGTCCGTCAACGTAATAGATGTCGAAATTTAATGCTGTCGAGAAACCAAAATCAGATTCTGGTCTTTCAATAAAATTCAATTGTCCGCTTTCCTGCATTGGCAAAATATTTTCAGACAAGAACGAAGCTTTTTCTCTAGCGTTGGGTTTTGTCGCCCACTCCCAATGATTTTCGTTGGTCCAGAATTTAGCATTTTTAAAAGCTGGCTCGTAACCTGTTTTATTGGCATTCCATTGTACACTTCCTCCGCAATGATCAAAATGAAGATGCGTCATAAAAACGTCGGTGATATCATCTCGATTGAAACCATATTTTGCCAGAGATTTATCTAAAGAATGTGATCCCCAAAGTGAATAGTACCCGAAGAATTTTTCTGATTGTTTATCGCCCATTCCTGTGTCGATCAAAATAAGACGATTTCCGTCTTCGATCAATAAACAGCGTGCAGCAATATCGATAAGATTATTGGCATCGGCAGGATTTGTTTTATTCCAAATTGTTTTAGGAACAACGCCAAACATTGCGCCTCCATCTAACTTAAAATTTCCAGATTCTATTGGGTAAAGTTTCATGAGAATGATTTTCTAAAAGAACAAAGCTAGAAAATTCA
>Ga0308157_10001733_pt1 | contig 41256 bp, 38 predicted proteins | sample PhyBR1_FD_201035 | JGI IMG/M metagenome (GOLD analysis project Ga0308157, IMG submission 201035) | Phyllosphere microbial communities from UC Gill Tract Community Farm, Albany, California, United States - DLSLB.R1 | ecosystem: Host-associated > Plants > Phyllosphere > Unclassified | place: USA... | reverse complement strand
GCAGATGCGTGCTCGAAAGCCTCATCGGCAGTCTTAGCGACCTTAACGCCGCCAGCCTTACCGCGGCCACCGACCTTGACCTGTGCCTTTACTACAACTACGCCGCCGATCTTCTCAGCTGCGGCCTTGGCTTCTTCCGGGGTGTAAGCGACGATACCGGCAAGCACGGGAACACCGTGTGCCTCAAATAGATCGCGCGCCTGGTACTCATACAGGTCCACGGGTTTGTGTCCTTCGTTCGAAGTTCATGCTGACTCGCGGCATGGCCACGGACCGAAATCCATGCCATACCTAAGAGAGCGCACCGCAACAAACGGACGTCATAAGGCGCCGTAGCCCGTGCGCACCTCTCAGACTATCCCGACTTCTTGAAAGTTCCCACTTTTACAACACGTAGAGAAACTCGGGAATTTCAGCGAAAAGCCGGGGAATGTGACGAAGGCAACACAATTCTTCGCTTACTTATTCGACAATTTCGAGGGGCGCATAACGCAACAACAGTCGCTTTTCTGAATCTGGGAATTGAACCTTAGCAACTGTCTTGTCTCCTGCTCCTTCCAGAGCGATAACAGTTCCCAAGCCAAACGCGGAATGCTTCACCGATTGCCCAACTTTGGGAATAGTGATGTCCTTGTTTTGTACGACTCGTTGCTTGGCTACCGGGGCGGCACTGGTGCCACGAGCTGGTGTGGAGGATGCAGAACCGGCTCCCCAATGAGAACCACGTTCGTATCTGCTGGTGGCGAAATTCACCGCAGAATTGCCAAAGCCGAATCCTCCGCCAGTAGATCCCTCACGCTTCCAGTCGATCAGTTGCTCTGGGATTTCCTCCAAGAACTTGCTTGCAGGGTTGTACTGGGCTTGACCCCACAAGCTTCGTTGCTCTGCTCTAGAAAGGTAGAGGCGCTCACGTGCACGGGTTAGGCCAACGTATGCCAGGCGACGTTCTTCTGCTAGTTCCTTTTCATCGGTCATTGAGCGCTGATGCGGGAAGACACCGTGCTCCATACCGGTCAAGAAGACCACCGGGAATTCCAAACCCTTGGCAGTGTGCAGGGTCATCAAGGTGACCATGCCTTCCTTCGCCGCCATGGCCGCGCCTTCATCATCACTGGGGGCTTGTGGAATTTGGTCTGCATCGGCGACCAGAGCCACCCGCTCTAGGAAGCCACCCAAACCGCCTTCAGGTTCATCATTGACGTAGTCTCGAACGACTGCCACCAGTTCGGCGAGGTTTTCTACCCGGGACTCATCCTGCGGGTCGGTGGAAAGGCGCAGCGTCTCTAGATATCCAGTTTGTTCCAACACCGCTTCCAACGCTTCGGCAGGGCCAGAGCCTTCCGCGACGGTCTGCAAGTCATCCATCAAGGAAACAAACGCGGTGGTCATCTTAATTCCACGGGTTCCTAATCCGGGTGCCTCGTCCGAACGGCGCAAGGCTTCCATAAAGGAAATACGCTCGCGTTCAGCCAGAGCAGCCACCGCGCCTTCGGCTCGATCACCAATGCCTCGTTTGGGTTCGTTGAGGATTCGCCGAACATTGATGTCATCGTCAGGGTTCACCAAAGCGCGCAGATAGGCGAGCGCGTCTTTGATCTCTTTGCGGTCATAGAACCGAGTTCCACCAACCACTCGGTACTTCAGGTCCACACGCATGAGTTGTTCTTCCAACGCGCGTGATTGTGCATTGGTGCGATAGAAGATGGCAACGTCGCCAGGACGAACGTCGTTTTCATCGTTGAGTCGCAAGATTTCTTCAGCGATCCAGCGTGCTTCATCGGACTCGGATTCGCCGACGTAACCGGTAATGAGTTCCCCGTCGCCGCTGGCGGTCCATAAACGCTTGTCGTTGCGGTCCGGGTTGCGCTTAATGACTTCGTTGGCGGCTGACAGAATCGTTTGGGTGGAACGATAGTTTTGTTCCAGCTTGATCGTTGCTGCGTTCGGGTAGTCTTTCTCGAACTCAATAATGTTACGAATGTCGGCGCCACGAAAGGCATAAATCGACTGATCGGAATCGCCAACAACCGTTAGTTCTCCCGGCGTGGTCTCCCCTTCAACTCCAGTAAGTTCACGAATCAACGAGTACTGCGCGTGGTTGGTGTCCTGATACTCATCGATGAGCACGTGTCGGAAACGGCGACGGTAGCTATCTGCCAGACGTGGGAACGCCCGGAACATGTATACAACTTGGCCGATCAAATCATCGAAGTCCAGCGCGTTAGCCGCACGCATGCGCCGCGTATAACCGCGGTAGACCTCAGCAACAGCCCGAGAGAACGGGTCGTTGGTATTAATCGTCGCCGCATAGTCCTCATCATCGATGAGTTCATTTTTCAAAGAAGAGATCTTATGAGCTATCGCTTTGGGCGTGAATCGCTTCGGATCTATTTCCAATGACTTTGCAACTAGGGTGATCAGTCGCAATGAGTCAGTCGAGTCGTAGATGGAGAAGCTGGACTTCAGCCCGATGGTTGCCGCTTCGCGACGCAAGATCCGCACACACGATGAGTGGAACGTGGAAATCCACATCTTTTTCGCTTTGTCTTCGCCAATGAGCTCGGCCGCACGTTCGCGCATTTCGGCGGCGGCCTTGTTGGTGAAGGTAATAGCCAGGATCTCGTGTGGACGGGCACGACCGGTCGCCAACAGGTATGCGATACGGTGAGTTAGCACTCGGGTCTTTCCTGAACCTGCGCCGGCAACGATGAGCAGTGGGCCGCCAGCATAGCGTACGGCCTCCTCCTGTTGGGGGTTCATGCCGATCAATAATTCCTCTGCAGTCGGCATGACTGGCTGTGCGGAATCCGAAGCGAAATCATCAAAAAGAAAATCCATGATGTAGCCAGTCTACGTGTCCATACGGACACTTTCCGGTGGCCGTTGAAAAGTGCAGGCCAAGGCACAGGCATAATGGACTGTATGGCAAAGAAGGTCAAGAAAACCAAAGAATATCGCAAGGCAAGTCATTTTAACGCGCAAGAGCAACAACTGCGCGCGAACCCAGTAGCCGCTCGAGTAGCAAGAAACGGTTCTCAAGAAAATAAGTCGAACCCGATGCTCCTGATATCGGTTGGTTTAGTGGTTTGCTTGGCTCTATTTGTCTATTACCACGTACTGACCATGGTGCAAATGAAAGACTTGAGCGATTCTCTGTCCATGCCAGATCAACGAGTCTTTGGCTACACCGTTGCAGACATCGAGGCCTTGCGCTCAGCGATGAATGCCGACGCTATCGGCCAGCTTAACTATCTACACAAGACCGCCGGGTTCCTCTTTCCGATGTTTACTGCCGTTTTCTCCATGCTGCTGTTCATCCGATGGATTCCCAACCGCCAAAGGCGTTGGTTAGCATGGCTGGCCCCATTGGGCTTTGCCGTCATCGATATCTGGGAAAACTTCGCGATTGATGCCCTCTTTACTGGCGAGCTCTCCCCCGGTCTGGTTGCTCTGGCGTCCATATTGACCACTATCCGATGGGCACTATTGATAATTACTGCTGGTCTTATCGTCGGTATCGGCGGGGTACGCGCCAATCGCGCACTGAAACAAAAGATTCTGGCTATCCGCGAGGGAACCGAGTAGGAACAAGCGTGAGATTTACCCCCAGCATCCTAGTAAGATAGTGTTGTTGGTGTTTTCACGCCCTCGCCTCTGTAGCTCAGTTGGATAGAGCGACCCTCTCCTAAAGGGTAGGCCATCGGTTCAATTCCGGTCAGGGGCACATATAGAGCTTTGTTTTCTGATTCGTTCAGAAAACAAAGCTCTTTTCATATCCGGGATACAACTGTGGGGCACATTCATCAAGAATGTGCCCCACAGTTTTTGAGTAGATTTTTCGACTAGCGAAGCAACAGTGCCGTTGCCTTTGGTGATAGTGAAGCATCCATGACGACACAAGCGCCACCGACTGCTCCGACATTGGCGCCGAGATCGGAAGTGCGCGTTTCAATGTCGTGAACGCCACGCAGCGCGAATCGGCGTTCGACGGACTCGCGTACATCGTTTTCAACGAGTTCGCGGACCTTGCCCCACTGCGGGCCACCGAAGATGACTTCGCGGACATCCAGTGAGTTGGCGAGCTGACCTGCAACTTCGGCAACTAGAGCCATCGACTCGGTTACCAGTTCTTTGGCTACCTTGTTGCCGCTATTGGCCAATTCGTACAGCTTATTCATGCCTTCTGCACGCTGTTCTGGGCCGACGATCTCGTAGCTTGGCAGATCCAGACCGCGTTCCTTGGCCTGTGCCGAGAGGTACTCGTACGAAGTACCTGCTGCGAGGCAATCATCGGCGCCACACTCTTCACAGACGATTGACTTGTGACCTGTGGAGTAGTGTCCGATTTCGCCAGCATTGTTGCTCGCGCCGTGGTGAACATCGTTGTTGAGCACAAGACCTGCGCCGAAGCCGTGGCCACAGTAGACGAAGACGAAGTCGTTGTTCTTCTCTTCCTTCGACTGCCACAACTCACCAACAGCGGAAGCGATGGTGTCCTTTTCGATGATGACCTGTAAGCGCAACAGCTTACGTAGTGGGTTGACGAGCTCTACATCAGCCCAGCCGTCCAGCAGTGGCGGATTCAGAACGATTCCCTCTTCCACGTTAACCGGACCTGGAACAGCGATACCTACACCAACGATGTGCTTCTTTGGCACACGAATTTCAGCAATCAGTTCCTTGACGGTGGTGGCCATCAGCTGGATGGTCTCGTTAGCGACCTCCAAGTTAGGAAGTTCAACACGACGTTCACGCAATACCTCGCCACGCAGGTTCATCGCCACGAAGGTGATGACGCTCGGGTCTAGGTGGATGCCAATGGAAACCAGGCGGTTGCCTTCAAGCTCCAAGACGGTGCGAGGCTTGCCTGGCCCGGATACAATCGTTCGGTCTTCTCGGACAATTCCGTCATCCAGCAAACGACGGACAACATTGGAAATGGTCTGTGGCGACAGACCAGTGGAACCGGCAAGTTCTACACGGCTGATGCCGTCAGGCGCGCGTCGAATTGATTCGAGAATGACTGCCTGGTTGAAGTCGCCCAAGCGGCCTAGATTTGTACCCCGTCGCATTATTGCTCCATTGTTCTGTAAAGTAGATGGATCGATCTTTCTGTTCCAACAGATTCACTGTCAACCAGCTACTGGTCTGCCATACTGCGAGTAAGTTGACCACTGGGAGAAACAACTAAAAACGTTGGAGATCCAATTAAGCACGTTACCACTATTAATGTGAGGATTCACGCGATATTGTGTTTTAGTGAAGAAAATTTTGACGATATCAGCCGCACGATTAATCAACAGTCGAGGAGAAATCCTCTTAGTGCGAAAGCGTGGCACCTCAAAGTTCATGCAACCAGGCGGCAAGCCAGAAATCGGCGAGTCTGCGTTACAAACCGTCATTCGAGAAATTCACGAAGAACTCGGCCTCTTGTTCACCCCTGAAAAGCTCACCTTTGACGGTGAGTGGGTCGGACCAGCGGCCAACGAGGAAGATACCTCCATCCATGCATCCTTGTTTTCAGCGCGCTTTGATGGGCAGCTCACTCCCCTAGCTGAACTCGAAGAAGTGCTATGGATAGCACCAGAAGATGCCTTGCTCCGAAAGGACATCGCACCACTACTTCGTGACTTCGTGCTCCCTCAAGCAATCAGCAGCGCCCAGAAGTGACCACCTGTACAGATACGAACGATAGTAGTCTCCAACGCCTAGCTGGCCTGTAGGAATTCGTCCCATGCCGCATCGATATGCTGCAACCCGGAAACCAAGTGTCCCCCAACCCGCGGTCGATGAGGCGTCACCCGAAGTTGCCAGCCGAGCTGAGACAACATCTTATCGGCCTTACGGCTGTTGCAGAGCAGGCAGGCAGCCACCAGATTCTCCCAAGTGTTCTGCCCTCCCCGGCTTCGTGGAATCACATGGTCGATGGTGTTCGCAGACTTACCGCAGTAGGCGCAGGTAAAGGCATCTCGACGCAAAACGCCCCTACGCGTGACATGTTGCATGTCTCGGTAGGGGCGTCTTACATAGCGTTTGAGCACGATGACAGTGGGTCTGGGTAACTGCCCGTGGGAACTGCGAACTGGTGAATCATCATCTTGGAGCACGATGGTGGCTTTATCTGTCATGACCATGACCAGGGCTCGTCTAAAAGTTACGACCGCTAAGGGTTCGTATCCTGCATTTAATACCAGTGTTCGCATGTGTCGTAATTCCTTCTTGGACCGATTGCTACCATCTGGCATTGATGGAGCTCGCGTCCTTATCGGAGTGTCTCTAGAGATACCCTATGCGAAGACCAAGGTGATTTGGGAGTCTTGCGAAAGAAATCCAGCATTTTTCACCTTACGGATATTCTTCGTTCATCTTTTTAAACGAACGATGGCCATCGGACGACATTGTCGTCCGATGGCCATCGAAAAAACTGGAATTAGCCAGCTAGGGTGTAGTAGCCGTACAGCGGGTTACGCGATACGTCGTGAACCAAAGTGCCAACGCTTGGGTTCTGTGCACCGATCATCTTGCCACCACCGAGGTAGATGCCAACGTGACCGCCACCGTTCTGGAACACAAGGTCGCCTGGCTTAGGGCTGCTCGTGCGCTTGAACTGACCCGAGCCAAGGATGGCCGAGGTGCCGCGGGCGATGTTGATGCCGTGCTTTGCGTAAACGTACTTGACGAAGCCCGAGCAATCCCAACCGCTTGGAGTGTTGCCGCCCCATACGTATGGAACGCCTGAGTACTGAGCAGCGGTAGCAGCAATTCCGGATAGACCAGCGACCTGCGATGAGGACTCAGTCTTGGTTTCGGTCTTTGCTTCTGCCTTTGGAGTTGCAGTCTGGGTGCTCGTTGCGCTGCTACGGCTCGAACGAGTCGTAGGAGCCATCGAATCAGACGAATCTGAATCGGAGCTTGCCGACGCGGTCGACGTCGAAGAAGACGATGCGGTCGAAGTCGACGCGGTCGAAGTCGAAGCCTGGCTGGTGCGAGTGGTTGGCTCGATGTTATCTGCTACTGCGATAACAACTGGCTTTGGCTTTGGCTTCTCGTCAGCGGTGAAGCTGGCACGCTTGATGCTTACCGAAGCATCCTTGTCGGCAGCAACGCTAACCGACTTGACGGCTACGCGCTCTGGGTTGATAGTGTCGACAGGAGCTGCCGATACATCGCGTGGCGCGGTAGCCTGGCCTGGAACACCCAGGGTAACGATCAAACCTGATGCTGCTGCTACGACGGCAGCCTGACGACCTACCGAGCCAGCGTTAGACGCTACGGCCTGGGAAATCGCCTGTAGCGAATTGGTACGTGCAACGTCGGCGCGGCGACGTCCATGTGCATGACTCTTGGTCAAAATAATGCCTCTCCTTGATACCTACGAGGTAAGCTGTCGGGTTCGAAGTGGAGTTACCTCGGTGGATTCGAAGTTTCCTTCTCTATCCACTTCACCCCTAGGGTTATTAGCCAAAGCTAATGACCCGATAATGGTTCCCCCGCCACTGCCGTACGAGTTGTGTAAAACTTGCTCATTGCGTGTTGGCAGTGCTCGGTTCTCACGCAAAGATGCCCATGGGTTCCCCATGGCACGGGTATAAGCCTATAGGATGATTTTTGAAATGTCACGTTTTGATCACGAAATAGTGACGAACGTCGTTATAACCAACCTGCAGGGTCTTTGAACTGGCCGTCAACGATCACTTCGAAGTGCACGTGCGGTCCGGTTGAGTTGCCGGTAGTTCCCGACAAAGCGATGAGATCTCCACGCTTTACCTTGTCGCCAACCTTGACCAATACCTGGCTGTTGTGGCTGTAGCCGGTCTCTAGTCCGTTGCCGTGATCTAACGTAACGCGGTTACCGGAGTGCCCGGCCCAGCCAGCAACTTCAACAACACCATCGGCGGCTGCGTAGACTTTGGTTCCACTAGCAACGCCGTAATCGGTGCCACTGTGAATCATGAAACCTGCACCAGTGGGATTCTTGCGGTGCCCGAAGCTCGATGTAATACGCTGGCTGTCTACCGGAGCGTCAAGCAAACCGGCGGTTTCCTTGATCGTTGCGACGTCGCCGCCCGAGGCAGTCATGATCTCAGAGAACTTATCTTCGCTGGCGACCTTCTTATTCACCTTCGAGGAAAGCGCTGCGCGCTCCACAGAAATTTCCGTGTCGCTCGCTGGTGCTTTGACGTCGATAACGGCGGAAGTAGCTGTGCGCTGTTCGGCAGCGACTGCCTTGTCTTCTTCACCGGTGCTACCAGAGAGTTGTGGAGCAACGACGGCCAACGCCAAACCTGATACCGCAGCAACGGCAGCGATCTTGTGGCTGAAGCCGGCGCGGCTTGACTTACGATCCTTGTGCTTGACCGTGGCGATGAACTCGACATTGCTATCAGTATCAACCGACGCCGCTGGGGCAGTCTGGGATTCTGTGCGTTGCGGCAGCGAAACAACGTTGCTCTGAGCATCCTTGGCTGCAAGGTCTTTTTGAGCTGGCGCTACACCGTAGCGCTGAATGGAGTCGAAGCGACGACCCACAAAGTCTGCATTTACCGGCTTGACCGGGGTAATTGCGGGAGCAGCAGAAGCGGCGCGTGATGCGCGGCGTCCGTTGGCCCGCTGGGTAACGGAGGCGGTGATCTCAGTAATCACATCAATCTCGGTATCCGCAGCGCGACGTCGTCCCGCAGTCTTGGTTTCGACCAAAACATTCCTCTCACTGTTACGCCTACGAAGTTAGCTGTCGGGTTCGACGATGGAGAATTGTGTCGGCCTGTAAATTACAGAGCTTCACCCCAAGGCGTTTGCACGCCAAAATATTGGGTCCCCCGCTGTTGCCCTCAAAAACCATTTACCTACTTCTGACGCAGGGCAACACTCGGCGGTGGCGACAGAGGCGGATGATGCACATCAGAGCGATGACATCAAAACTAAACGTTACCGGTCATCCGGTAAAGTTACAATTTCGTTATCTAATTTGAGACCGAACGAACACGTGTCCGCTGACTTCAATTGGAAGCTCCAGCGCACCTTCGATGCCCTGAACACGGACAACTACGTAGTCGTCGGCGCGCTCCAAAGTGACGATGGCACCGGGACGAATCCCACCTTCGTTCAGTTGTCCAAGCAGGATTGGGTCCGTTTGAATCGGCTCGGCCAATCGTTCAATGGCCACTGGGCCAATGTTGCCGGCCAGCAATGCGTCATCCAAGTTCTGTACTTCATGTGAGATTTCAGCCACGCTGGGCCCACCAAGTACCTCAAGACCAGGAATGGGGTTGCCGTACGGGGAGACAGTCGGTTTACCCAGTAGGTCGTAAAGTCGACGCTCCACACGTTCACTCATCACGTGCTCCCAGCGGCAAGCCTCGTCGTGAACGTATTCCCAGTCCAGGCCAATCATGTCTGACAGTAGGCGTTCGGCCAGGCGGTGCTTGCGCATCACGCTTGTTGCTAATTCATGACCTTTTTCGGTCAGCGCAAGGTGTCGATCCGAAGAAACTACGACCAAGCCGTCGCGCTCCATACGGGCAACGGTTTGCGACACTGTAGGACCTGAGTGACCAAGACGCTCCGCAATTCGGGCACGCAAAGCCACGATCTCTTCTTCTTGTAGTTCAAGAATAGTGCGCAGATACATCTCAGTTGTATCGATAAGATCAGACACGGTAGCCGCTCCTGGAAGTCACAACAATTAAGTTCGCTCGATTTTAACGTGGCGTATATATCCCACTCTACTTGGTCTATCAGACCAAGTAGTGATGAAACCCGCCGCACAGTCGTCGTAACCGACTGTCTCGCTTTTCCCTCAAGCTCCGCAATTTGCGAAGATATCTATTGAAACGCCAAGGCCATCCTTCTATATTCCGAACCTTTGGTATCGGTGGCCAGACAGGCACTTCAAACGATCGCTACAAGAGGAGCGCGATGAGCACGGACATCCAAATTCCACAAAACCTACTGCCCGCTGATGGTCGATTCGGTGCGGGGCCTTCCAAGGTACGCGCAGAACAGGTTCAGGCCATCGTCGATGCTGGAGCCAAGTTGTTGGGGACTTCCCACCGTCAGGCACCGGTAAAGAATCTTGTAGCTTCCGTTCAAGACGGGCTCAAAGAGATGTTCAACGCTCCTGAAGGTTACGAAGTTCTGCTTGGTGTTGGTGGTTCCACCGCATTCTGGGATGCTGCAACATTTAGCTTGGTGCGTAATAAGGCGCAGCACCTGTCCTTCGGCGAATTTGGATCCAAGTTCGCCAAGGCCACCGACAAGGCTCCCTTCTTGGAAGCATCGTCGATCATCGTGGGCGAACCAGGTACCGTTCCTGCCCCTGTGGCAGAACCCGATGTTGACCTCTACGCATGGCCTCACAATGAGACCTCTACCGGTGCAGCTGCACCGGTAAAGCGCGTTGCTGGCGCCAACGACGATGCGCTGATCGTCATTGATGCCACCAGCGCCGCCGGCGGATTGGATGTCGATCTGGCCGAAACCGATGTTTACTACTTCGCTCCGCAGAAGAACTTCGCCTCCGACGGCGGACTGTGGCTTGCTTTCGTCTCCCCTGCTGCCATTGCTCGCATCGAAGAAATTGCTGCCAGCGATCGCTGGATCCCAGACTTCCTGGATCTGAAGACCGCGTTGGATAATTCGCTGAAAAACCAGACCTACAACACCCCGTCGCTCACGACGCTGGTAGGTCTAGACGCTCAGGTTAAATGGATCAATTCCAATGGCGGTCTCAAGTGGGCTGCACAGCGCACAGCTGAATCTGCCGGTCTGGTACAGGCTTGGGCTGAGGCTTCGTCGATCGCTTCCCCCTACGTGGCTAATCCAGAGCACCGTTCGAACGTTATTTCCACGGTTGATTTTGATGAATCGGTGGATGCTTCGGCCATTGCCAAGGCGCTTCGTGCCAACGGCGTGGTTGATGTTGAGCCATATCGCAAGCTTGGCCGCAACCAGCTGCGAATCGCGACCTTTGTCGCGATCGACCCAAGCGATGTTCAGGCCTTGCTCAATTGCATTGACTACGTCATTGAGCAGCTCTAAGGCGTAGCTAAAGAAGCGGGAGCTTCGAAGATCAGTATCAACTGATTCTTCGAAGCTCCCGCTTCTTTCTTAATAACGATCTAGCTGTCTTTGCGCGTACGGTTTCGTTGCGCAGCCCGGCGGCGGGCGGCCGTACGTTGAGCAGTTCTACGGCGTCGAACTTGACGTCTTGCCGGTGACTTGTGCGTTAGACCTTGGCCATCCTCCGAGGCCGCGTCCTGATCAGCTTGCTGTTGCTCTGATAGTTCTTTCGCTGTTGAAGCCTCTGTTGACTCTGCCTCTAAGGATTCTTCAGCTGACTCCGCAGAATCCTGTGGTTCGCCATGCTCGCCTGCCGCTTCAGATTCTTCGGCCGCCTTTGCAGCTTCGATCTCTTCCTTGGCCAAACGGTCCGCCCACGGAACCCAAGCAGGGGCTAACAGCGAATCTTCGCCGGCAATAATACCGACTTCGCACACCGTGAGATCCTTGGTTTTGGCCCGTGGAACACGTGCGATCGTCGCGAACCAGGTCCATCCCTCATACCCCTTTTTATGGGAGACAAATCTATGGGTGACAAGTCGCTCACCTTCGGCGGTCACCCCGAGGTATTCACCGATTTCGGACGCGCTAGCAATCTCTGCGAGCGCGACACGAGCAGGATCTACTGCGTCGGCGAGGATGGTGTCCAACTTGGGTTTACGGGCCATTATTTATGCGTCCAGATCGTCGGCTACCGCACGAAGTACGGTAGCAACCTTCTTGCCATATGCCTGTTCAGGATAACGCCCCTTGTGCAAGCTATTGGAAACGTTGTCGAGCAGCTTGATGAGATCCTCGATGAGGACCGCTTCTGCCTCCGGCTTTTTACGCTTGGCTCGGGCAACCGATGGGGCTTGTTCAAGTAGGCGCAAACTCAGCGCCTGCGGTCCACGTCGCCCGTCAGCAACACCGAATTCCAAACGGGTTCCAGGGCGCAGATCGTGTACGCCTTCGGGCAACGCGGCGGCGTTGACGTAGATCTCTTTGCCGTCTTCAGCGGTAATAAAACCGAAGCCCTTGGCCTTTTCATACCATTTAACCTTGCCGCTAGGCATGATCACTTACCTCGTTCGTTCTTAGCTAAGTTGCATGACCGAGTCTTTCACTACGCCATGCATATTCACACGTACGATGTCGCGGAGTCACAGCCGGGATTCTTCTTTGCTTCTTGCCGGGTACTCAACCTACGAAATCGCTTCAAGTCCTATATCTAAGATTATGTCATCTCTAGAGCACAATTCATCTTTGCGTGCTTTGCTTTGCCTGACGAGTTGCTCCTACGGCAACGACGCTAAACTGGAACTCGTGAGCACTACATCCAAAACCATGACGGTCCTTTCACGTTTAGCGATCATCATCGCAGTACTTTCGGCGCTGGCTTTAGTTGGCACGCTGGTTCTTTATTTCCAGAACATCGCGATCCCTGCAGTGCTGATGGCGTTCTGCGTTTGGGGCCTACCACTGGCCTTCGCCCTGGCTATCGTTGTCGTCATAGGTAACATCGCCAAGCGTCGCAACAACTAAAAATCAAAATCAGCTCTCACTCAGGCGACTCCCAGACTTCTTGTGCAAACTGGAGTCCATGAGTGCAAAACCGACTGAAGCAAAACTTCTCGTAGTTGATGACGAACCAAATATTCGCGAACTTCTCTCCACTTCGTTGCGCTTCGCTGGCTTCGAGGTTGTTGCAGCCGCCAATGGTCGCGAGGCACTTGCAGCCGTAGAAGCAGACGAACCGGATCTCGCGGTCCTTGATGTCATGCTCCCGGACATGGATGGTTTCACCATCACCCGTAAGCTGCGCGCCGCAGGCCGCCACTTCCCCGTTCTTTTCCTTACCGCCCGCGATGACACCAGCGACAAGGTCACTGGTTTGACTGTCGGTGGCGATGATTACGTCACCAAGCCATTTAGCCTCGATGAGGTCGTCGCTCGTATCCGCGCAGTACTGCGCCGCACCTCCAGCGGAGAAGAAGAAAGCGCCACAATCGTGGTCGCCGATTTGGAGCTGAACGACGACGCACATGAGGTCACTCGTGCCGGTGAGGTCATTGATCTCTCCCCTACCGAGTTCAAGCTCCTGCGCTACCTGATGATGAACCCTAACCGTGTGCTCTCCAAGTCGCAGATCTTGGATCACGTCTGGGAATACGACTTCAACGGCGACGCGTCGATCGTTGAGTCCTACATTTCCTACCTGCGCCGTAAGGTTGATCGTCCTGAGTGGCCAGCGTTGATTCAGACCAAGCGTGGAGTGGGCTATCTGATGCGCACCCCAGATCGTCGCTAGGAATTCTTCAAGTAACTCTAAGGCCTTGTAAAGTCAGCATATGAAGTCGATTAGGTCCCACTGGCGGCGTACCTCAATGAGGACCAAGCTCGTTATCGTCATGCTCGTGCTGATGGTTATTGCTATTTTTGCCACCGCACTCAGCTCAGCTCACACGCTGAAGATTTCGATGAGCAAACAGATCGATGCGCAGCTGAACGCTTCATGGCCCACCATGGCCTATGGGCTGAACAAGGCCTACATTCATTCGCTGAATGAAGATGGTTCGAGCACAGATTTTGATCCGACGCTGATGGGGCTAAATAGCTCCTATGCCGACATCCGCGATGCCGACGGCACCCTGGTGTACATCATGCCTCGATCCCGGGTTGCACCAACTACGGGGTCAGATCAACCGCTGCTTGATCCGCAACAGATCCAAAAGCTCTCAGAACATCCTCTGGTGCCCGCCACCGTGCCCGGAAGCTATCGCAACTCGGCAGGGTGGCGCACGATGATGGTGCCACTGCAGAGCAGCAACCTAAACCTGTTTCTGGCCCTTCCGTTGGATCACGTGAATACCACCGTGCGACAAACTGCCGTGTTGGTGTTGTCCACCGGCATGCTCGCGACCCTGCTGATGTCGATGATCGCTTACGGGCTCACCGGTCGGTCACTGCGGCCGCTGATCAATGTGGAGCGCACAGCCTCGATGATTGCCGAGGGTGACCTCTCCCAGCGTGTGAAGGACTACCCCGCCGAGACCGAGGTTGGTCGGCTCTCCCGTTCTCTGAACGCCATGTTGGCACAGATTGAAAAGGCCTTCTTGGATCGCGAAGCCTCGGAACGAAAAATGCGCCGCTTCGTCCAGGATGCCTCTCATGAGTTGCGCACTCCGCTGGTGACTATTCAAGGCTATTCCGAGTTCTACCGTTATGGTGGACTGGCAGATCCTGAAGCCATGGACTCGGCCATGGGCCGCATTGAGTCCGAATCCAAGCGCATGGCTCGACTGGTCGAGGACCTCTTGATGCTTGCCCGACTTGATGAGCAGCGCCCCATGGAAAAGCAATCAGTGGACTTGCTGGTTCTGGGTCAGGATGCCGTGGAAGATACCAAGGTTCGTGCCCCAGATCGTACGGTGAAGCTCGTGGGCCTAACTACCCAGCGCCCGAGCCCAGCCAGTACGGTTGGCGACGATGCGCGAATTCGCCAGGTCATCGCCAATCTGCTCACCAATGCTTTGCGTTACACCCCCGAAGGTACGCCGATTGAGATTGCGGTCGGCGTGCGCTCTCTGGTGGCTGGTGCCATGGATGCGGTCATTGAAGTCCGTGACCACGGACCGGGCATTCCCCCTGATGACGCCAAGCGCATCTTTGAGCGGTTCTACCGTGCAGATAGCTCCCGCCAACGCGAAACCGGTGGCTCGGGGCTTGGCTTGGCCATCGTTGCAGCCATCGTTCAACAGCATGGTGGCTCCGTGGCTTTGTCCGATACCGCTGGAGGCGGTGCCACCATGTCCATCTCGATGCCATACGTCCCGGTGGTTGAACGGCCCGAGCCAGAAATCGAGGACGAGGATTCCGCTCGGGAATAACCATCATCAGGGTTATCCACATCTGGCGCAGGCCCTGAACGGCATCGTCTGCTTTCTTTCTACCTTGGTTGTATCGACCAATCGATACAGCCTTGAAGGAAAGGAAGAAGTCCATGAGTACGTTCTCCACAAATACCGGTGAAATGCAGGTCAAGTCTCAGGCAGTCATGAACACCATTGATCGTTTGCGTCATGAAGTTTCTACGATGCAAATGAATCTGGACCAGTTGCAAGGAACATGGCAGGGATCGGCCGCAGCTTCGTTCCAGTCCATTGTGGCCGAATGGCGTTCCACCCATGTTCAGATCGAAGAGGCGCTAAGCAGCATCGCTTCGGCGTTGAATCATGCCTCGATGCAGTACGAGGAGGTTGAACAAGTCAACACCTCACTGTTCCGTTATTAGCCCCGGACTACGCCGCGGCGCGTTGATCAGTAGGCTTAGCTCATGAGCATTCTGATCGACCCGCCGCGCTGGCCGGCGCACGGTACCCTCTTTTCCCATTTGGTCTCCGATGTTTCTCTTCAGGAACTACATGACTTCGCCCGGGCGCAAGAAATCTCATCGCGAGCCTTTGACAAGGACCATTATGACGTTCCCCAAGAACGTTATGACCAGCTAGTCAGCGCAGGTGCGCGCGAGGTTAGCGGAAGCCATCTGGTTCGGTCGTTAGTCTCCTCAGGGTTGCGGATCCCCGCCAAGCACCGTCCGGAAAAGTTAGATGGTATTTTGCTCACGCGTTGGGGTCGGACTCTGCCTTCCGAGCCTGCTCTGGGTAAAGAACTGCTCGAACTTTGGTCCCAAGCACATCGCTTCTATCACGACCGTGTTCATCTGCTCTCGGTACTTGAAGCCATTGATCAGTTGGCCCAAGGTGCAGTTTATGGTGAAGAGCTACTGCAACTACAGCTGGCAGCATGGTTCCATGATGCCGTGTACGAGGGAACAAGCGAGGATGAGCTCAAGTCCGCGTCTCTTGCCCGTAAGCTCCTCAGTGGGATCCTCGATCAGCGCTCCGTGTCTACGGTTAGTGAACTGATCATGCTCACAGCAGGGCATACCCCATCCGACGCCGATAATCTGGGACGCATACTGTGCGATGCGGATTTGGAAGTTTTAGCTCGGCCTGAGCCGGCTTATCAGCGTTATGCGCAAGCCATTTATCAAGAGTATGAGCATCTACCCCGCGACGTTCTGGCTCAGGGACGCATCCAGATTTTAGAAACGCTGATTGCCAAGGGCTCGATTTACGGAACCTCACGAGGAAAGCAGCTGTGGGAAGCTGCAGCCCGAGAAAATCTGAATCGTGAGCTGATTCTTTTGCGCGGCTGGCTCTGACTGCTTCGTCAGCACCGTTTAAGCCACTGATGGCCTGGTACCCACGTGGGTACCAGGCCATCAGTTGTAGATGAACGCTACGGGTGCAGCGGGTGGCTTATTAGAAGCCGCCCATTCCGCCCATGCCACCCATGTCATCGCCACCAGCTGGTGCAGCGCCAGCAGGAGCTGGCTTCTCTGCAACAACAGCCTCGGTGGTGAGGAACAGGCCAGCAATGGAAGCAGCGTTCTGCAGTGCCGAACGGGTAACCTTCACTGGGTCATTCACACCAGCTTCAAGCAGGTTGACGTACTCGCCGGTAGCGGCGTTCAGACCGTGGCCAGCGGCCAGACCCTTGACCTTGTCAGCGACAACGCCTGGCTCAAGACCAGCGTTCAGTGCGATCTGCTTCAGTGGTGCTTCGATGCCAACACGAACGATGTTCGCGCCGGTTGCCTCGTCGCCATCCAGCTCAAGCTTGGCGAATGCTGCTGCGCCAGCCTGGATCAGTGCAACGCCACCACCGGCAACGATGCCTTCTTCAACGGCGGCCTTTGCGTTACGCACGGCGTCTTCGATGCGGTGCTTGCGCTCCTTGAGCTCAACCTCGGTTGCAGCGCCGGCCTTCAGTACAGCGACACCGCCGGAGAGCTTTGCGTGGCGCTCCTGCAGCTTCTCGCGGTCGTAGTCCGAGTCGGTGTTCTTGATCTCGGCTGCGATCTGAGCCTTGCGGCCTTCGATAGCGTCGGCTTCGCCGCCGCCTTCAACGATGGTGGTCTCGTCCTTGGTGATAACTACCTTGCGGGCAGTACCCAGAACTTCGAGTCCTACGTTGTCCAGGGACAGGCCGATTTCTTCGGAAACAACCTGGCCACCGGTGAGCAGTGCGATGTCGGTAAGCATAGCCTTGCGGCGGTCACCGAAGCCTGGAGCCTTGACGGCTACAGACTTGAACAGACCACGGATCTTGTTCAAGATCAGGGTGGCCAGGGCTTCACCTTCAACGTCTTCGGCGATGATCAGCAGCGACTTGTTCGACTGCATGACCTTCTCCAACAGGGTCACCATGTCCTTGACCGAGGAGATCTTGGAGTTCACGATGAGGATGTATGGGTCCTCAAGAACGGTCTCCTGGCGCTCGGTGTCGGTGACGAAGTAAGCAGAGATGTAGCCCTTGTCGAAGCGCATGCCCTCTGCCAGTTCCAGCTCAAGGCCGAAGGTGTTGGACTCTTCAACGGTGATAACGCCCTGCTCGCCGACCTTGTCGAGAGCTTCAGCGATCAGGCCACCGATTTCCTTGTCGCCTGCGGAGATCGAAGCGGTAGCAGCAATCTGCTCCTTGGATTCGATCTTCTTTGCAGCAGCAAACAACTCAGCGGTGACGGCTTCTACAGCCTTGTCGATACCGCGACGCAGTGCGATTGGGTCAGCGCCTGCTGCAACGTTGCGCAGACCTTCCTTGACCAATGCCTGAGCAAGTACAGTTGCGGTGGTGGTACCGTCACCGGCAACATCGTCAGTCTTCTTGGCAACTTCCTTGACCAGCTCTGCGCCGATCTTCTCGTAAGGATCCTCGAGATCGATTTCCTTAGCGATGGACACACCGTCGTTGGTGATAGTAGGGGCGCCCCACTTCTTTTCCAATACGACATTGCGGCCGCGTGGGCCGAGGGTAACCTTTACCGCGTCAGCGAGGGTGTTCAGTCCGCGCTCGAGTCCGCGGCGTGCTTCCTCGTCAAATGCAATCATCTTGGCCATAGTGGCTTTCGGTCCTTTCGGGACGATTTTGCGAAAATGCAACCGACAGACAGCGCCCGCGACGGACGAGTTCACCGGTGCGGCATCTGGCCAGCGACCGTTTCAGCTCTCGCTATCTGAGGTATTTTCCGCACTTTGCGTGGATCCGTTCACGCCGTGGCTCAAGCATTCGGTAAAGAACGCAAAAACCGACTGGCGTTAGCAGTCGCAACGCAAGAGTGCTAATACAAATATTGGCACTCTCGCATTGCGAGTGCAAGCCGATCGGCTCTGAGCGAATCGAATTGTTACTGAATTATTTTTTCAGTTCTAGCGGGTCATCGGATCCGAGGACCACAGTAACTCGGTTGGGAATGTTCTCGGTCTGCAAAACTTCATCAATATTCAGTGCCTCGGCCGCTTTTTCCGCTGTGGTGCGCTCGGCCTCTGACATGTAATAAACAGTTGAGGTTGCTGCTGGCTTGTTCCAGTTATCGGTGATGACATTCGTGAAGCCGGCCTCCACGACTGCCTCTTTGCCCGCATTGGCCACCCCAGCAACGCTGGCGCCGTTGTAAACACCCAAGCGCTGATCAAAAAGCACATCGTCGTCATCAATGGTGCTTGATGGCGATGCAGATTCGCTGGGGGTTGGTGCTGTTGATTCAGCATCTTCGCTTGGTTGCGAGCTTTCGCTCGCAGTAGCCCCGGCAGCGCTGTCTTTGAGCTGAGGACCAAAAATGAAGGAGGTCGCACCAATGATTAGTACAACCACTGCAGCGAGCACTACCCACAGCAACTTGCCTTCGGTCGACTTTGAGGTAGCAGACTGTGCCCACCCATGTGCGTGATGTGAACCCACACGGGTGTTGAACTCCGGTACGCGATCAAATTCGTCACGCGGGTAGTTGGTCATTCTTGTCCTTGCTCGAGGTCTAACTGGTCGCGGCAGGCTGGGTTATCTCCCCGAGCCGACCTTACCGCCCACACGTCGTTTTGTTGAACGAGTTCTGCGCAGTCGCTTTACCAGCATCGGGTCGTAGGCCATGGCCGCATCCGTCTCTATCAGCTGATTCAACAGCTGATAGTAGTTGGTTGGGGACAAAGAGAACTGCTTGGTGATCGCTTGCTCTTTGGCTCCTGCATACTTCCACCACAGCTTTTCTAGGCTCAGGATCTGTTGTGAACGCTCGTCGAGTTCCGAGTCTGGGTTCATCACAAAATCTGCCAGTAGCTCATTCTCCGCCACGCGTTCTCACCCCTGTTCCGAACCTAGTTTTTCTGCGTTTTGGCCATACTTGTACTCCACCGTTGGTAGACATACCACCGATATTCTAACCAATCCGTGTGCCTATCGCCGTGTGGCCGGGCACAGGCACGCCAGAAAAACGGCACAATGGCACCTATGGATGAAATGCAACAGGCCCTCTTTGATGCTCCACCACCACCGAAACCTCCGGTTTATGTTCCCGAAGATTTTCCGTTTTTTCATGGGTCGCAATCCATGTCAGAGACCGGTTTTATTGCCTCCGACTGGGTTTCGGCCCTATCCACGGTAGATAAGAATCTTCGTGAGCTATCCATAGAATTGGCTGCACGATCGGCTCAGGGCGAAGTCATTCTCCCCGAACCTAAGGTGATGTTTCGCGCACTGACATTACCTTTAGCCAAGGTCAAAGTTCTCATCATCGGCCAGGATCCGTATCCAACTCCAGGCCACGCCAACGGTTTGGCCTTCGCCGCGAACAAAAATGTACGCCCGCTACCGCGCTCGTTGAATAACATCTACAAAGAATTACACACAGATCTGGGCATCACCCCAGCACCTCATCCTGATCTGAGCGCCTGGCAAGATCAGGGAGTGTTATTGCTCAATCAGGTACTTACGGTGGCCGCCGGCCACGCGGCAGCTCACCAGAAGATCGGTTGGTCCCCGGTTCTCGAAGCAATCCTCACCGCGATCAATGAACGCGCTACTCCTCCGGTCTCAATTCTTTGGGGCAACCATGCTCAAAAGCATTCAGCGCTGCTTTCCAATACGCCGCAGATCCGCACGGCGCACCCTTCTCCATTGTCCGCATCACGTGGGTTTTTTGGTTCAAAACCGTTCTCAGAAACCAATCGGCTCCTATCCCTTCAGGGACAGGAGCCGATTAATTGGTCTTTACCGTTGACCTAACGGCGTCGGATTCGACGACGTTCGCGTCGAGCATTGGAGGTCAATGGGCGGCACAGCGTCTCCCCGAAGACCACGCCTCCGGCGATCGAGAGCATAATCGCCATAGCGTTGAACATTTCCACCAGGCCGGTAGCCATATCGTCAACATTGATAACGATGCCGTACATAGCTCGGAAAATCATCAGACCTGGAAGCAAGAACATCACCGCGGGAGTGGCGAGCACTAGCTGCGGAGTCCGCAACTTATCTGCAGAATAACGAGCAGCGAATCCGATCACCGTGGCAACGACAGCTGGCATGGCACGCTCTCCCAACCCCAACTGCTCAGCAAGCATTTGCACCGCGTAGCCGACAACGGCAATGGCAGCCGTGGGCAGCAGGAGCCGCAGTGCACTTTGCTCAGAAACGGCACCGGCAACAATCGCTACTGCAACGAGCAGCATCAAAAGCCATGCAGGGTACTGCGTCGTGACGATCTGGTGCACGTCAACTTCTTCGCCACCCAGAACGTCGGAAATCACCAGGGCGGCAGCAATACCGCTCAGGATTGCACCATAGGTCAAGCTTGCCGAAAACAATCGACCCACAGCAGTGACTGGGAAGCCGTTGATGGCATCTTGAAGTGCAGAGACAAATCGCCCCGAAGGTAGCAACAGCAAGATGCCTCCCGAAACCACCAATGCGGGGTCCATCGGGGCATGAAGCTGATGGCTGATCAAAGCGATTCCGGTAATGACCATGGTAGACACAGCAACGGTGAAGAATTCTGGAATGCGCCAGCGCGAACCATAACGACCAATCTGCGTGACCAAGCTGGAGGTAACCATAGCAACCAACGCGCCAGGCCAGGAGCCGCCAATAAACAGCACGAAGGCAGCAGCAAACAATCCTCGTCCACAAGCTACCATCCACCGAGGGAAGGGCTTTGGCTTTTTTGTGATTTCCTTCAGCCGCTTAGCCGAAGCCGTCCGTGAAACGCCACCGGCGATGATGTCTGAGACCAGTTCATGGACCAAGACCAGACCGGCATAGTTGGACGTGTAGGAACGAACTACACGCAGTACCGAGTAACTTTCAGCGTCTGGTGGGCTGTAGTTCAGGTGTAACGACTGGTTGGTGACATCAACGTCTAGGTGGCTTAGCCCCAGCGCTGCGGTCACGGCGATGATACTGGTTTCCACTTCCAAGGAACCAGCCCCATAGCGGACCAGGGTCTCCCCTAGATCCAACGCGAACTCCATGGTGCGGCGGGAGGAAGCATCCTGCTGATTATTGACTTTGGGGTTGGCGTAAGGTGTGCCCTGAAGTCGCTCAACAATATTTAGCGCTTCGGTCGGTGGAGTATCTGAAATCCACATCTTGGCCAACAACCGTCTAGCCACAGGGTTGGCACGGGTCGGCATCAGGGTGATGCCTTCGTCGGTGGTGTGAACTTGACCTGTGCGCCACTCGATGTCCGAGGCATCTGCTGCAGCCACGTTGGCACTCACCGCTGTGTTCAGCGGAAGTTCGGAGGCCACCGGTGCTTCTTCCAGCGGTTCTTCTGCGTGGAAACCCATGTTGATTTCACTGCTAGAAATCCGTGGCAAGGCGATAGCCGAAGGTGCTGGATCTTCGCCCTTTGGCCCTGAGTGCATGCTGTGCTGTTCGTCAGATCGTTGCGCCACTCTTTTGCCCCCTCAGCCTACGATTCCTCATGCAATTTACGATACAACCGATGGGCAATAACTTGTGGCGAACCGACGTAAATCACTAGGTAGCGCCGAACACATTTTGCCCGATTTTAGATCCTGCGGAATATAGCGGATAGTGGCACGGTTACACCTGAACGAACTTATATGTCTTTGCATGCAAATTGGAGAATGAACATGAGCCAGGAACCGCTGCTACCAGAAATTGGTGCCGAGACATTCGGCGACATCTCACAGGACGCCGAAGGTAACCTACTCAGCCACGCGCAGGTCATCCGCAACGTGATCGCAGAAGGCCAAGCAGCGGAAGCTGCCGATCTAGATTTCTTTGGGGTGGGCGAACATCACCGTGATGATTACGCAGTTTCTTCACCGGAAATCGTCCTAGCGGCCTTGGCTAGCACGACCCAAAAGATCAAACTAGGCACCGCAGTCACGGTCCTATCGAGCGATGACCCGGTACGGGTCTACGAACGTTTTGCCACCCTGGACGCCATTTCCAATGGTCGCAGTGAGATCATTGCCGGTCGCGGCTCTTTTGTAGAATCTTTCCCACTCTTCGGCCTAAACCTCGACGACTACGAGAAGCTTTTTGAAGAAAAACTGGACCTCATGGCCAAGCTTCGCCATGGAGATCCGGTGGTGTGGCGCGGCGAGCACCGCGCAGCCTTGCGCAATACCCAGGTCTACCCCTTGCTCGAAAACAGGCCGGTGACCACCTGGGTCGGGGTTGGCGGCAGCCCACAATCAGTGGTTCGCGCTGCACGCCACGGACTCCCACTATTTTTGGCGATTATCGGCGGGCAGCCCTCTGCCTTCGCCGGCCTCGCCGACCTCTACCGACGCGCATTGAAAGAATACGGCCATCAGGAGCAGCCCGTGGCCGCTCACTTCCACGGCTTTGTGGCCGACAGTGACGAGGAAGCTCTAGAAACCCTCTGGCCTCATTATCAACGAACCATGAACCGTCTAGGTTCTGAGCGCGGTTGGCCACCGGCAAGCAAAATGAGCTTGCAAGCAGCCATGGGCCCACGAGGCGCCATGATGGCCGGAAGCGTTGAAACCGTGGCTGCCAAGCTCGCATCGGCCACCAAACTGCTAGGCCTCTCGCGCGCAGATATCAAGTATTCCGCTGGCACCCTGCCCCATGAGTCAATGATGCAAAGCATTAAGCTTCTAGGTCAGGAAGTCAAACCACGAGTGCACGAACTGCTAGCGGTCTAAACACCAGACATCACTTATGACTAGAAACAAGGCGAGGGCCTCTTGTTTTGCTCGATCCCTGCAGGTGCCAAACCAGGCCTCTTCTTGTCGAGAGCAACTCACTAGAGGAAAGGTCGATGCCGGGATTTGACGTCGCGTCCAGAGAATTCATACGCATCGTAAAAATTGACTGTGGGTCATGCCAGCTCTTTGGTCGAGATACCTGCCCATGAACTTCATGACCCGGTCAAAATGCTCGATGCCGACGGCACAGTCTCGGCCATTATCCTTACCGGCCCACATGCTCAACGGTTTATCGATGCTGCCGTGATCGGGATAGCCCGCGCCAGGGACAACAGGTGATTATTAGAACCATTCTGGTGCAGAACACCACCATCGGGCTCAATCCGAGCTAGGCCGCGTCCACAAGAGATTCCGGAAGATGAACCGAGATTCTATCGTCTTGTCGCCGTGTACTTCGATGGCAGTCGGGAAATCACTGGAGGCCTAACATTGAAGGTTTCGAATTTTTCACCCGAATCCCCGCCAAAGAAGCTCAACAGCTTATGCATGAGTATCTCTGAATTCTGAAGGCTGAAGGCTGAAGGTGAGATCCTGTCCGAGCTACCAGGCCAGTATGCTCAGGGAGCCCCGACCCGCACCATCGAAAGGGATGAAGCCGGCTAAAGGATGACCTCTAGGTGAGCACCGGATCTGCACAAAAGAAAAACGCCACCATCAATGGTGGCGTTTTTGTGGATCTTACTGGACTCGAACCAGCGACCTTTCGCGTGTGAGGCGAACGCTCTAACCAACTGAGCTAAAGATCCAAAGTGGGCTTTGACCACAAGATCAAGCACCTCATCGATCTTAGCGTTTGCGTTCTTACAGACCAAATCCACTTCCCCGCAAGCAACTTGCACGGCCAACTCTCTGCTTGTCGATCCGACTGGTGATTAGAGCCGAAAAACAGCGCCAGATAGTTTATTTTCTCTTCACTTAAAAGTACCTGTTTTCACTTGTCAAAACGGGACTAGAGACTCCATAATTTTTCTAGCTCAGCGAGCTGAAACTGGACCCCACAAGGAAGTTGCCGGAAGCCACCGGCATCGGTCCCCTCAAGGCCAACGAAACCGCGAGGTAGGTAACCGCCTATCTAGCAAAGCCTTATTTTCGTTCGTTCTTTTTCTCTAGGACCGTACCCAGTGTTTGAAAACCTGAACTTTTCCCTGTCACCACTGCGCCTTCAGCCAGAGCAGCGTGAAGAACTAGCGCGACTCTACCCCGAAACAGACCAGCGCTGGCACCAGAAATTTGACCGCCTCAGACTTCTGGTGACGGTCCGTGAGCGTGGTTCCTTGGTCGCTGCTGGTCTGGTGCACGATTCGATCGTGGCACCCACCGATTCGATGAACGCGGTTGAATTAGGCTGCATGGCAGTACGGCCGGAATATCGCCGATTGGGCATCCGCCAGCACGTGACTTCCTTACGTCTAGAGCATGCCGTGCGCTCAAGAAAGACAGCGATCGTGGTGATCGATGCCCGAAATCCCGCCTCATGGGCCTACTACGAGCGCTCCGAACTGTGGGAACGCGAGCGCAGCTTCGAACACCTCGGGAACCTCAAGTTTATTTACCGCGCCACCGAGGCAGCCTTCATGTGGGTGGAGAACTTGCCTCAGGCTTCCGAGGATCGGCTCACCATCATAACCCCGGTACCCACCGCGCAACAAGCGGTGGATTCTATCGGAACTCTTGCGCTGTCCGCGGTGGGTGCACCAGTATTCGGTATGCCACTGCGCAGTGGCGATCAGGGGTCGGTATTACCAATGATCTAGTTTCTAGAACAGCGCGTCCTGTTGCTCATCCACCGACTCGTGGCCGGGCAACGGGGCAACTTCACCGGCACGGCGAGCGCGAGCAGCTTCATGTAGGTCGATGGGTGTCACCTTCAATACTGCGTCCACCATCGCATTAAGAAACTGCGGTGTGGCAATGTCCTCGGGCACCGGTGGGTGCACACATCGAACTTCTGGGTCTTGCGCGTCATCGTCCCAGTCAACAAGTAACAGTCCGGTGGCGGTGTAGCCAAAGCCGTCGCCAAAGTCGCGTAGCTTGCGGATCATGTCAACTGTTCTACGAAACGCCGCAGGTTCACTTTCTAGAATGGTGGCCCGCTGCACAAAGAAAAATCCGACAGCAGCCAAGGGGTAGCGTGCGCGAAGATTTGCCGCGTCGCCATAGGCTTCTTCGTAACGGTTGGACAAGTTTTTACCGAAGGATGAGGTCATTGCCTTGGTGCTCAGCAGCAGCTCCGGTCCGGTAGACCAATGGGTCATCACCACGTCGGTCTGCTTCATGTAGGCACGGCCAAGGATTCTTGCGTCGGTGCTTCCGGCCTTGCCATTCATGATGGATTCATGGACTTCGTCGGCTAGGCGATCTGGCAGCTTGCGCAGCAGATCCAAGATGTCGCTAGAAAGCACCCTCGGGGCTTCGGGCCTAGGCCAGACAAGGTCAGCATCAAAACCGGCACGACGAAGTTCATGGGCCAACCACGCATCAACGCCTTGGGCAAAGCGGCCCGATCTGGTCACCGCCTTGGTGCGCACCGGAATGCTTAACAAGCGTTCGAGCACGGCGAAGGAAGGATTGAATTTTTCGGTGACCGCCCCGTTGTTCAACCACGGCGAGTCCTTCGGCGCTGACATCAGCGTGGTATCAAACTCCGCGAAGGCCAAGGTCTTTTCAAGAACAGGATTTGCCACATTTATCCCTTCACTGCTTTACTTCGTGCCTTACGTCGTGCCAGCATATTTTCGCGGGCCACACTAATGGCCCGCTGACCAGTTTCATCAAGTCCGAGCATGCTGCCAAGCACGATCTGGTCGACCAGGGCAGTCGCCTCGTCTTTGCGGCCTTGGGCCAGTAACTCACGCACCGTAGGTTTGATCGCTCGCAACTTCTCTGCGTGGGTCTGGACCATGGAGATTGCAGGCACCGGGAGTACGTCAGCCTCGCGAGGTTCGATCTTAAGGATGCCACCACCATAGGAGCGCCCGACCATTTCCGCGCCGAGCATGGTCAGCGTATTTAGTGACGCCAGCGGCAACAGTTCGCGGCCTACCTCGCGCACATCCGCACCAAGGTAGACACCATGGATCGAGTTGATGTGGTGCACACCGGCCTCATTGGTGGTCAGTCGTGGCGTATCCGCGTTCATGTAGGTCATGAACAAATCCGGCACCGAAAGCACCGGCACTCGCCACCACGGCGAACGCACCCGACATTTGTAGGCTTGATCCACCCCCTGTAGCTCACCGCGAGCGATGAAGCTTTCACCGGCGGCACTTGGATCGGCCGCAGGCCTGAACAGGTACGTTGCCAGACCGTGTTCGCCCAGACGTCGCCACGCAGTCTCATCTAGTTCCAGCCCCCGCAGGTGCCGGGAACCGGGAGGCGAAATACGGATCAGCTCGTGCTGTTCCAGGTCCAGCTCGGCGACTTGCTGCTCGGTCAGCGCGAACCATTTATTGTTTCCGGTCACCGCCCCCAGGGAGGTTTCACCCCAGGCTTTGAGCGTACTCATCTGCCCTTGGGCCAGTGCTGCGGCCAGGATCCCTTGGGCTTCGATGCCCACCAGAGAGCCGGTCCAGCGCTCGGTCTTGTGCGTTGGTACGTGTTGGGTGCCAGCGCCTAAGGACTCCAGCTCCTGCGCATTGCGGAATTGATGCAGATTAAAGTGACTGGCCGGCCCCAGCTGGTAGCCCTCGGCCAATAGCAACACGACCTCTTCCTGCGCGTCAGCAAATAGCCGTTCCTCAAAAACAGCTAAGTGCAGGTTCGCAAATCGTTCGAGCAGCATCTCACGGACTGCTCCGGCATAGTTCACGAACATCAACTCTGCCGGAAGTACCAAAGCCATTCGACCACCGGCAGCCAGGAAACTGGTTGCATGCACCACGAAGGCCGCCCAGATGCTGGCCAGTTCGCTCAGCTCCACCCCGGAGTCCTTGGCAGCACGTCGCGACAGTTGCCGTTCGATCCCACGGTGCAACTGATAACGGACGTAGGGCGGATTACCGATCACGACGTCCATGTCCCCGGACCCGGTCATCTCAAAGAAGTTGGCCTGGGTAATTTCAGCTTCGATCCCCTGGGCCGCCAGGCGTTCCTGCGCTTTGTCAACACTTGGTTGATGGAGCTCAAAGCCAAAGAGCTGCGCAGAACTATCCGTTGTTTCCAGTTCTCTGTGGGCCGCTTCAAGGAATTGCGCTTCTCCGCAAGAAGGCTCCAGAATCCTGGTTCCGTGGTCCGCCAAAGCCCAATGCGCCATAAATCTGGCGACAGGTTCGGGGGTGAAGTAGGCACCGCGCGCATGGCGAGCGGTGGCCTGTTCTTGTACTTCTTTACTCAACACGCATTGATCTTTCCATGGCGACCAGACAGTTTGGCTGGCCGCTAATGGCCCTAGTGGGCGGTTTCGGTCTTGCCCTTGTTTTTCAGCTTTCCGATCCCCAGAACGATGGCCGTGATGATCGACCCCATAATAAATCCGGCAACGCAGGACAGCGCAGTGTTCACGCACCAACCCAGGACCGCACCAGCGGATCCGGTGGCGTGGTGAACTGCCTCTTCGAGGTGGTGTACAAAGCCATATGGTGCATGGAATCCGAGCTCGTCCATACCCACAAGAATCAGGTGTCCGCCCACCCACAGCATGGCCACGACACCGACCTTGCTTAAGACCGACATGACAATAGGCATGCCCTTAACGAGGCCTCGACCAATCTTCTTCGAAAACTCCCGCGGCTTTTTCGCCAGATGCAAACCGATGTCATCCATTTTCACGATCAGGCCCACCGCTCCGTAAACCACCACGGTCATCATGATGGCGACGACTAAAAGGATCAGCGCACGGGTCAGGAATGGTTCGTGTGCCACCTCGTTAAGCGAGATCACCAAAATTTCGGCGGACAAAACCAAGTCGGTGCGGACCGCCGAGCCGATAATTACTTTCTCGTCGCGGTCTTTGCCCTCTTCACCCGGGCCATGGTGCTTGATCCAACCCAGGGCTTCAAGGAGCTTTTCCGCGCCTTCAAAGACTAGATAGGCGCCACCCAGCATCAGGATTGGGGTCAGCGCCCACGGAGCGAAGTATGAGAGCAGCAAAGCTACCGGCAAGATAATCAGAAGCTTGTTGCGGATCGATCCGACCGCGATCTTCCAGATGATCGGTAGCTCGCGCTTCGGCGAAATACCATCCACGTACTGCGGTGTGACCGCGGCGTCGTCGACCACTACGCCCATGGCTTTGGTGCTGGCCTTTGCCGCGCCCATGGCCACGTCGTCCAGGGACGCTGCGGTGACTTTCACCAGGGCGGCAACATCGTCCAACAGCGCTACAAGGCCTCCGGCCATTATCGGCTCCTTCTAAAGCTGAACATTTAGCCGTCGTGGCTCTGCTCATGTGTTGTGGTCTTGAAATAATTCTAGCGGGGATCCGCACAGGCCTTCTGAAGGCGCGACGCTGCTTGGCGGGATGACGCAGGTACAGAAAAACCTCGGAGACATCAGCACTTGAGCCAATCTTCCGAGGATTTAGTGGAGCCCCCTACCGGATTCGAACCGGTGACCTTCAGTTTACAAGGTGGCAGCTCCAACACCGATACCGCGTAGTTCCGCGAAAGTCAGTGGAAGGAATGAGTCCAATCATTCCAACTAGTCCAATAGATCCATCCCATTTTGGGAGATTTTTGGGCAAAAGAATATCCCCCACCGCTCCAACGGTGAGGGATAGAAAGCCACTCTCTTGCGAAAAGATCAGCGCCTTCAGGCTACCACCACCACCCCTCGATTTGCATTACCCAGGAATACAGAAGGAACCCACGCGGCCGCTGTGGAGTCGCGAACGTCCGTCGCTTGCGACGCAACGGATCGCGGCGCCGAAGGCGGCCGTCTCGGTAACAATGCGAATAGCTCTTCACATATATCGCGAAGCAACAGGCAAGAACAGCGAACTGGCAAATACAAGCTGCGTGAGTGGGCACGTAAAGTAGCCCTGCATTCAGTCGACAATAAACTCGACGCGCACCGCGTTGCCCTTTGCGGATTCGCGACTGCTACGGGTGTTTCTGGTGTTGGTGTCAGGGTTTCCGATGGTGTTGCCGGTTTTGCCGGACTACAAACATGCGGATCAGTGTGGGCTTGCCCTGTGTGTGCTGCAAAGATTGCAGCTCGTAGATCAGAAGAATTGGGCGAAGTACTGGGCTGGGCGCGTCGAGAAGGGCACACACTAGCTATGGTCACGATGACGGTTTCTCATAAGCGCAAGGATGCGCTCAGGGACGTGTGGGATTCCGTCTCCTCTGGTTGGGGCAGTGTCACATCAGGTGGCGTGTGGAATAACGCTGAAACCGACCAAGAACATGCTGCACGTTTGGCAGTTTGGGAATCTTCAGGAATAGCTCACGAAGAGGCAAAGCAATTGGGACAAAATCCTCCGCGTGCCCCTCGTGGCTGGCACAAGCGTCAGCCCCCGGAAATCAAGCGAGGCGATAAGGCGAAGTACGGTGTGCTCGGTTGGGCTCGCGCCGTTGAAGTGACTCGAGGTGTCAATGGTTGGCACGTTCATATCCATGCGGTCTTGGTGCTCGAGGGTCGGCAGCAAGCTCATGAGCGCGCCTATGCGTTGGGGCGTTCAATGCATGGTCGGTGGAATAAGGGCATCGCTAAGAGGGGATTTACATCTAGTCAAGAGCATGGGCTACGTGTTGATGTGTCTGAGGGTGCTGAACGGCAGCTTGCTGAGTATCTAGCTAAAGCGGGTGAGCCGGAAAAAGCTGTACGCAACTCCGTTGAGAAGGCTGGAAAAACCCTTGCGAGAGAAGCAACCTTGGGTCAGCACAAGACTGCGAAACGTGGCGGTCGCACGCCGTTTCAAATTTTGACTGGTCTTCATCTTGGTGATGCTGAAGACTGGGCCGTTTGGACTGAATGGTTGCGTGATTCCAAAGGTCGACGCCAACTCACATGGTCAGCCGAGTTGCGCGAACTCGCAGGGCTACTTGCTGAAGAGCCAGACGAGGAAATTGCAGCTGAAGAAATGGGTAGCGACGATGATACGGTTCTCGTTTTGCCGATCCAGTCCTGGCGTGAGCTTCGTAAGGACTCAGATCAATTAGCACTCATTTTGAACTTAGCAGAGCGAAATCTGGGCGAATTAATGCTCTGGCTTATAGAAAACGACATCACGGCGGATTGGAAGTTTTCATAGTAGACGAAACCATGAAAGTCTTCGCGACTCGTTTGGCGTCTTGTTTAGCGACTTGTTTGGCGACCAATTTTGCGCTAACGTAGTTCATGTTGGCGAAGCTATCGTCGAAAACTATCCCGAAAGTGAATTCACGAATGGCAAAATCTGAAACAGTTGCGCTGAAGGTTACACAGAGGAAGTCCAAGACGGGGCTAACACCCTTCGAGGTCCTGGATATGCACCACGACGTGTCGCTTGAAAATGAAGGTCGAGTCCTTTATAAGACTGATACCAAGTTTGCAGCTGACAAGCGTGTTGCGATCAGCAAGGTAATTTTCTACATCAATCAGGAAACTGCCTACATAGTGGATGTTCATACTGTTGGCTTGGGCGGAATAACTAAGATTCCGACCGGTTTCCACACACCCGAAATCTGGGCAAGTCAAGACAGTAAGAGTTTCCTCGCCTTGACTGGTGATTGGATTCGGATTGATCCGACTTCATACAGATTAGATTCAGATCCTGATAAATCTTTAGTCCAAGCGTTTTCGGAAGGTCAGTTAAGCAGAACATACGTACACAGCTATTAACGGCCATTATTTATGCTTGCTCAAAAACTAAGGAAGAAACCGTGGAATATATTGCACCGCGAACTGCGAACCAGATAGGTCGCTTCAAGGCCATCGATAACCCAAACCTTGGATTCCGTTGCACTGGTGCTTGTGGACAGTTGAAACCAATAAACAAGTTTCCAACTATAACCAATGGCAATCATGTTGGTCACCGACATTCAGAATGCAGAGATTGCGCGAAGTTTCGCCGCCAGGAACTAGCCCCGTAAGAATGAACCAACCAATAACACGACACCAAGGGCTCCACGCAACTCACTGTTTGCTGCGTGGAGCCCTTGCTGTATTTCTGGAAAGATGGCAGCAAGAAAATGAAACCAGATTCTGAAACGAACGCATTATCTGGTTTTCCCGTCTGGAAGAATCTTCGTCCTAACAGAAATTAGTTTCCTTGATTGCTTGACACGAAGCTGTCCGAACACTTTGCGAGTTTCGTCCGAACACTAAATGAGTCTGAAGAGTAGTGGAATGTCTTGCGTGTTCAGTGAAATGGTGGGCTTGCCTTGTCCAACTGGGCTAGGTGACGAACCATTTCAGGAGCTTTTTTCATGGCTACTTTCAGTGCAGAAACTCTCGCTGCCCCATTCACATACACCGGTGTTTGCGCCGAAGTTACCGAGTTCTGGGATCGAGCTACTCGCGAAGCGAATCCGGGTAAGAATCCTCCCGTAAAGACCGATGCCAATGGGGTGCCGCTGCTCAGCCTAGATTTCATGCGTATCGAGGAAGTTTTTGGCCGCCCACAGACAATTGTTTTCCAAGTTCAGTTCCCTAAGACTGCCGTTCCAGGCGATTTAGAGCCGGGTCGCTACAGCTTGATCAATGCCGTAGTGAATGTCTATGCCCGAGACTCCAAGATACGAGAGAGCTGGACGGCGGAAGGAATTGAGGAATTCTAAGATGATCACCAGCACGAGCAACCTGTTTGATAGTGGCGAGTGCCCCGTACGAATTGAGGCATACGTGCATCCTGTCGTGGCAAGCCTTCTGCAGTACGTGGCTAGCGCCAATGATTGGAATCCGGAACGTACAATCCGGGAAGCTCTACGCATTGGATTGAAGCGGTTGGAATACGATGCAGCTGATCAGTACTTCTGTCAGGATCAGATTCTGGAATACGTTCGAGAAGCCATCTCCGCAGGTAGATCAGACCTATTCTTTGATTCATACGACGACGAGGACACCCCTTATGAAGGGTTCTAATTCTTCGATGTGCGTCTATCTTGACCTTGAACAACGACTAGTCAGTAAGCTAGGGAGAGAGAAGTAGATGGCTTCTGACGGAGATTTTTCACGGAACTCAATTTTTGAGCAGCAACTCGATGTGCCCAGGGCACATTGGATTATCCGACTCTTTGCATCGTTATGGCGCTATGGGCGACCGTTATTGTTCCTATTGGGAGCGCCATTACTTTTGTTCATGTTGAACGCATTAGCAGTCGAGTTCGACTGGAATGTTACCGCGGCAACCATCACCATTCTGGGCGCACCTCTTACATATTTGGTTGTGGTCGTGCTGATACATGTCAAAGTTCCACGATTCAGCCCTTTGAGACTTGCGCCGATACTCGCCTACGTGAAAGTTTCGCGGAGCAAACGCCGTTGGGCACGTCGTGTTAGATGGCAATGGACGTCAGTAGCTGTCAGCGCTGGGCTCGTTCGAGCGGAAAGCTTCTTTGGGTTTCGTGTTCCACCCCTGCTAGCCATCGTAGAGTCGGTCGAAGGCATTGGTATTTACGTTCGTGTTCCACGTGGCGGCTCTGCGCATTCGTTGGTGGAACGTGCGCCGAATATTGCATCGGCCATAGGTGTGCGTCAACTTTTAGCAACACAGAATAACCAGTTGTACGTCAAGCTAGTGGTTCCAGCACGTGACGCGTTACAAGACACGGTGACGCTCTCCTCAGCCCTAAATGGGGATACGGGAAACGCTGCTTTAGATCGGAGCTTAGCCGCGCTTCCAGTCGACAGCACTGCTTTTGGAACAACTGCCTTTTCCGACTGTGTTTCAATCTCCCTCGATGCCTCACAACATTACGCCTTTCAAGGCCAGGCTAGATCCGGTAAGTCGGTATCGCTATATGGGTTCTTGTCTCAGCTTCGAGAAAATACGAACTGGCACTTCACAGGTATAGATCCGACTGGTGCTTTGCCTGCTGCAAGCGATGACATTGCATGGGTTCTGACCGGCGAAAGCGGGCTCCGGCCCTCGGATGTTGCCCTATGGCTTGATCAAGTTGAAGGTGTTCTTAATAGACGATTATCAGCACTTCGCCGTGACCCAGGCGTTGACAAGTTCGAGTTCGACGACCCCAAGTATCCGGTTCTGCTGATCGTCCTGGAAGAATTTCCTGGTGTTCTGAAATCTTTGAAGGTTGCTGAGACTGGAGTAAAACCCGCAGAACGAGTGACTGATCGGCTGAAGGCCGTGTACGGACGTTTGCTGATGGAAGCACTGAAGGTGAATCTCCGTGTGATGACCATTGCTCAGCGCGCCGACGCCGAAATACTGGGAGGCGCGGAACGTGCCCAGATTGCCTGCCGTGTCACGTTTAAAGTCGACAACCAAGATGCCGTTCGCATGTTTCATGATGGGGTAAGCGGCTCTGAATGGGATCAGCTGCGAAACGCCGCCCCTGGTGTTGGAATTATTGAGCAGATTGGTCAATCAAGAACTCTGTTCCGTGCGTACAGCACCAGCTTCACTGAGTACCGCCAGATTGCTGGGCCAATGCCTGTATTTGAGGATGTCCCTTCCGAAGGGCTCATTTGAGTCTCAATGTTCGTAAGCAAATTTTTTTATGCGGTGCCGAAGCTTGCGTAGGTACCGCTGCCCGCCGGGAGGCATAGCCCCCTGCAGAAAGTGAGTTTGAAAGTGTCAGAACCAGATTTCATGACCGCAGACGAGGTCGCCAAATTGTTAGGTATCGGTCGAGCTACCGTTTATGCATGGGCTTCAGCACGCGATTGCGGCGTTAGCGTTGATGCCCCTGCGCATTACCGCTTTGGAGAACGTCGGGTTCGCTGGGATCGTAAGGATGTCATGAACTGGCTTCAAGCTCAGCGCAGGGTTGCTTAGTGGCTTCGATTCGCAGACGCATTTATAAAGGCCACGGCAGAACCTCAGTTTCTTGGGAAGTGCGCTGGATGAACCGGGATGGGTCTTCTTCGTCCCGGTCTTTCCGGTCTCAGAAAGAAGCAAAGGCTTATGCACATCACGTTGAGAGTAGCGAGTATTTACCGATTAGTCGGGTTCGCCAGCTCAGGCTCCCCTTCTTGTGGGATCGTATCGTTGCCCGCAGGAGAGCCAGAAATCAAAAGAATTCAACGATTAGCGTTGTCGCCCAGGCGTGGGATCGAATAGCCAAAAGTTCATTGGTGGAAGTCCCGATTTCTCGGATCGATGCCAGCTGGGTTCAGGACTTTATCAATGAATCGCGCGAATCAGTTGCCCGAAAAAACCTAGCTGTACTGCGTGAGCTTCACAGGGAGGCTACCCTCATGGGTTTTGATGGTTTGGATTGGACTTCTGGAGTGAAAGTGAAAATTGATCCGCCACGGCGTAAGCAATTTTTGGACTCGGTCAAAGTCATGGAGCTTGCAAAGTTACTTCCGCTGGAACGAGACAGTAATTCTGTTCTCATTCTGGCTTTTACCGGCATGAGGGTCGGTGAGCTTGCTGCACTCCGAGTTTCCGATTGGGATAGCGAACGTCGACGAATTCATGTCCTGCAAAGTGCGAGCTTCGTTGGCGGAAAAGCTGAGATCAGCACGACTAAAACCAAGAACTCAGAGCGTGTCATCCCGGTTCCTAGTTATATTGCCGATATTTTGGACAATGCAGCCGTCGATCAGGAACCTGACACATTCTTATGGCGCTCCTCCCAAGGCAAGATTTGGAGAGCACATAATTTCCGTAAACGCTCCGGCTGGAAACAAGCGTGCGAGGCCATCGGCTTTCCAAATTTACGAATTCATGACCTGCGACACAGTTACGCGTCAATTGTGCGCCGTAGCGGCCAAGCCGACTTGCCCACGCTCAGCAAAGTGATGGGGCACTCGTCCATCAAGGTCACAATCGACCTCTATGGTGGCCTTTTCAATGAAGATTACGATGACCTCGCACGAGGCTTAGACGACCTTATTGGGCAGAAAATGGGAGAAACCGCGTCATGACTTAGAGCCACAATCACGGTTCCGACCACTGACTAGCAGTTTTGAGAGAGCCCCCTACCGGATTCGAACCGGTGACCTTCAGTTTACAAGACAGACGCTCTGGCCAGCTGAGCTAAGGGGGCGTACCGGATAAGAATATCCGAAAACACCGGTAGACCGCGAATCGAGAAACACTGCGCGCAAGACAAAGGGGAAGAAACCCGTTGACGAGTTTCTTCCCCTTTATCGAGGTGCGAGATCAATATCGAATTTTACCGAATCTCACACGGATGTCTAGAGCAACAAGCTGGATTTACTTGTTGGCCTTGATGGCAGCTTCAACTTCGGTTGGGAAGTCATCGGTGCCCAGCTGGAATTCCTTGCCCTGAATGAAGATCGATGGAGTTCCCTTCACACCGTCGTACTGACCTGCTGCGGTCGCGTACTTCACGAATGGACGGAACTTATCGCTATCGATGCAATCCTTCACCGATTCGTCAGCACCGTTGTCGATCGCCATCTGCGCCAATTCGGAGTTCTTCATTTCACCCTCTGGGTAGTGACCCCACAGCGCCTTGACGAACTTCATGTATGCGCTTGGGCTCACGTCAGCAACACAAGCCAAAGCATTGCCGCCACGTGAGGAGTAATTGGTTGGCGATCCGCCGTCAAGGTATCCCACATTGCGGTACTCGACGTTTACATCTCCGCTAGCCAGCCAGTTATCAATCTGATCGCCGTAGGTTGCTTCGAAGTCTGCACAGTGAACGCAGTTAGCGTCCACGTACATGGTGATGTTGATCGGCTCGCCCTTTTTGGCCACGGTCAAATCGCGTGGCTTGGCGGTATCTGGCACCGTTTCCGGCTGCTCAAGCTTGCTAATGTCCACCTGATCAGCGGTCTTCTGTGCGACCGTATCCGAGGAGGTGACAACAATGCCACCCGCCGCGGTAGCGCCCTGAGGTGTCGCGCCAGCGTCTGCAATCTTTGCATTGTTGTTGCGCACGATCAGCGTCACAACCAGCGCAATGACCAATACGACAGCAGCTAAAACCCCGAGCTTGACCATTAGGGACTTACGCTTCTTGGCAGCTTCTTCGGTCGCGCGCAGCTGGGCAGCTTTTTCGCGTGCACTGGCGTTGCGCTGCGCCTTCGATGGGCGCGGATTATTCGTAGACATAAATGTGGTGGTTCCTCAGTCAGCGGAGAACGGTCATCTGGATCAAGCTTAGCCAATCGGTCAGGCAAATATCCCTGAAAAGTTCAGATTGCCCACCCTTCACAGGACTCACATAACTTCCGCACACAGCGCCCAAAGCAGTACCGAAAGCATTACTTGAGCATTCAACCAAGTCACCCGGGACTCTCTTCATTGCGCATCAACGCCTCGCCACCTCACGTCACTTAACGTGCCATACCTCACTAAACCAGCAAGAATTCAGTATGATTTGCTTCAGAACGACTTTTCACTAGGGTCGTTACCAAACACCACGATAACTGAATACAAAGTCATTCACTCAGAACCGACGAGTCCGCACCGCGACGGTGCACAGTTTGATCAAACCAGGAGGTTTAAAGTGGGTACCCCAGAACCAAACAACACCAGCGAACAGAATTACGACCTAGTGGTCGTAGCCAACCGACTGCCCGTTGACCGGATCACTAATCCAGACGGAACCCAGGGTTTCAGGCGCTCGCCAGGTGGTTTGGTCACAGCACTCGCACCGGTAATGGCCTCCTCCGACGGAGCTTGGGTTGGATGGCATGGGGGCATTGACGAAGAACTAGATAGCTTTGATAAAGACGACATTCATCTGGTCCCAGTCCCCCTGAGTGAAGTTGACCTTGAGCTCTATTATGAAGGTTTTTCCAACTCCACCCTATGGCCGCTCTACCACGACGTTATTGTTCCCCCGGAGTACCACCGCACTTGGTGGGATCGCTACAAGAAAATCAATCAGCGCTTCGCCGATGCCGTCCTGAAAATTGCGGCACCGAACGCTACCGTCTGGGTTCACGACTATCAGCTACAGCTGGTTCCGCAAATGATTCGCTTGGCCCGCCCCGACCTGAAGATTGGCTTCTTCCTTCATATTCCGTTCCCAGCCGCCAGCCTTTTTTCACAGTTGCCGTGGCGTACCCAGATCCTGCAGGGCCTGGCCGGCGCAGACCTCGTTGGCTTCCAACGTGAAACCGACGCATCAAACTTCCTTCGTTGCCTGCGTAGATTTACTGACTACTCAACCAAGGGTGACGTGGCAACGCCATCCGCAGACAATCAAATGCAGAACCTGTGCCAAGCCAAGGCGCATCCGATCTCCATTGATACGGAGCAAATTGCCAAGCTTTCGCGCGATCCACAAATCATCGCCAGAGCCGCGCAGATTAGAAATGAGCTGGGCAATCCCAAGACCGTCATTCTTGGCGTGGATCGGCTGGACTACACCAAGGGCATCCGCCACCGTTTGAAGGCCTATGGAGAACTATTGGCCGACGAGCAGTTGCGCGCAGGCGACGTCTGCCTGATTCAGGTTGCAAGTCCCAGCCGCGAGAACGTTGATACCTATGTGGAACTACGTGATCAGGTGGAGCTGATGGTCGGGCAGATCACCGGTCAGCACGACACCCTGAGCCACACCACACTGCGCTATTTACATCAGTCTTACCCGTTGCGCGAGATGATCGCCATGTACCTGGCTGCAGATGTTTTGCTCGTTACCGCCCTGCGCGATGGCATGAATCTGGTGGCCAAGGAATACGTAGCCGCCCATCAAGACGGGCGCGGAGTGCTAGTGCTCTCCGAGTACACCGGCGCCGCCGATCAGCTCACTCAGGCTGTGCTCGTGAATCCACACGACATCGACGGTATGAAGGATAAGATCATCGCCGCCGTGAACATGAATGAAGCTGAACAAGAAAAGCGGATGCGTCGCATGAATCGACATCTGAAAATCAACGATGTGACTCGCTGGTCAGAAGTCTTCTTGGCAGAGCTGGCTGAAATTGGTGCTACAACCTCGGCCAACGCTGGCGTCAAGTAATCCAGGAGTCCTTGTAGATGACAACAAGAATGGATGTCGCCTTGTCTGAGATCAACGCCGACCTGCACACTGCATTAGCAACGTTTGCAGCCCACGAACAAATCTTGGTGGCATTAGACTTCGACGGCACTATGTCACCGCTGGTGGACCGCCCCGAGGACGCTCGTCCTTTGCCTGCCTCAGCGCTAGCTTTTGAAACCTTGAGCCAGCAACCAGGGGTCCATACCGCGCTGGTGTCTGGACGCAATTTAGCTTCGCTTGCTGCTGTTTATCCAGAACCGATGCCACAGATTTGCATTGGTTCTCACGGAGCTGAGCGGCGACTGCCTGAGAGTCTACGCGCGCATTGGGATGACCAGCCACTCACCATGGTTCAGTCTGAGCGGCTGAAGTCGCTGAGTCAGGCGCTGGAAATGGTTGCCAAGACCCACGAAAATGTCACCCTGGAATATAAGCCTTCAGCGACGGTCCTCCACGTGCGCCGCGCAACACGCGAGGTTGGCATTTCTGCCATAGCCGAAGCTAAACATGCGCTCAGTTCTATTCATGGAGTCAAACTTCTGGAGGGTAAATCTGTCCTGGAAGCTTCAGTACATCAAGGCGATAAGGGAGAGAGTTTGACGTGGCTGCGCGAATTGTTACAGGTCGATGCCGTGCTCTTTGTCGGTGATGATGTCACCGACGAAAACGGCTTCAAGGTACTAACTCCTGCCGATCTAGGCGTTAAAGTCGGTTCGGGCACCACCTTGGCACGGCATCGTATCGGTTCACCACAAGATTTACCAGATCTTTTGCAATTTCTGATTTCCGTGCGAAACTAAAGTGTCCCAACTCACTTTCACAATGGATCGTCGGGCACGTACCTGCCCGTGAAAGGATTGTCATCATGGCAACTGTGACCTTTGATAAGGCCACCCGTATCTACCCAGGCGCGCTAGTACCCTCAGTAGATGCAATCGACCTCGAAATTCAAGACGGCGAATTCCTCGTACTCGTTGGCCCATCGGGCTGCGGTAAATCGACCACTCTGCGCATGCTCGCAGGGCTGGAAGAAGTGGACTCGGGTCGAATTCTCATTGGCGACAAGGACGTTACCAACGTTCCTCCCAAGGACCGCGACATCGCAATGGTCTTCCAGAACTACGCGCTCTACCCACATATGACCGTCGCTGAAAACATGGGCTTTGCCCTGAAGATCGCTGGCGTGGACAAGGAAGAGCGCAACCGTCGCGTACTAGAAGCGGCGAAGCTTCTTGACCTCGAGCAATACCTGAGTCGTAAGCCAAAGGCACTCTCCGGTGGTCAGCGTCAGCGTGTGGCTATGGGCCGCGCTATCGTTCGTTCTCCTCAGGTGTTCTTGATGGATGAGCCTCTGTCTAACTTAGATGCCAAGTTGCGTGTGCAGACCCGTACCCAGATCGCTTCGTTGACTCGACGCCTCGGCGTCACCACCGTTTACGTGACTCACGATCAGGTGGAAGCCCTGACCATGGGTGACCGCGTTGCGGTACTCAAAGACGGTGAGCTGCAGCAAGTTGGCACTCCACGTGAACTTTACGACCGTCCACGCAACGTCTTCGTTGCTGGCTTTATCGGCTCCCCAGCCATGAACTTGGTCAAGCTGCAATCCTCCAATGGGCAGGTTGCTTTCGGCGACACACTGATCCCAGCTCCAGGCTCAAACGGTGGCACAACCTTGGGTTTCCGTCCCGAAGACATCGAAATCGTCGGTGCTGGCCAGGGAGTGGAAATCGTAGTTGATGTTGTTGAAGAGCTCGGCGCTGATGCGTACATCTACGGTTCAGCTGAACTAGCCGGAGAATCGCAGATCGTTGTCGTTCGTGTAGATGGACGCACTCCACCAGCGCGTGGACAGCGGATTAACATCGCCCCGCGTACGCAGCACTTGCATCTCTTCGATACCGAAACTGGCGCTCGTCTAGAAGACATCTAGTCAATGAGAGAAGCCGGCAACCAGAAAACAAATCTGGTTGCCGGCTTTCTTTGTGGGCTAGCTACAAGTTAAACATCGAAGGCCCCGAATTAGATTCGGGGCCTTCGGCAAATTATGCCCGGCGATGACCTACTCTCCCACACCCTCCCGAGTGCAGTACCATCGGCGCTGTGGGTCTTAGCTTCCGGGTTCGGTATGGGACCGGGCGTTTCCCCCACGCTATGATCGCCGTAACTCTATACCTCATGGCTAACCATGGGAAAACTACGGTGTCATCCGCGATTGCGACAACTCCATAACTATATCAGTCTGAAGGCCTCTATACCAATCCGAGGGCCCCTAGAAGGAGTGGCCTTCACCATAGGCCGACACAGGGTGCACAGTTCGTCGCTTACAAGAATGGAGCAGTGGTGGCAACGCTTTTGAATCAAGAATTCATTGCTCAAGCCTGAAGGACGAATACCCACAACGCCTGCTGCCACAGCAAATTCAGTGGTTGCCAAAATAACCCTTGTCTAGGGACCCCTCGCCCACAGCGAGCACCACATGAGCAACCATGCCTGGTTCACGTGTGCACTTCGTCAATCAGTGCGCTCGTTCTATCTAGCAAGTTCCATCTAGCAAGTGCGACCAGCCAACGATTTCAAGCGGGGCGTTGCTAACTACTACTTCGTTTTGATGCCAGTGGTCCGTCCCTGCATCTACGACAGTCAGGGGCGTACTGCACCCACGCACAACTTTCTTTAGATCTCTCCGTGGCTTCACCCTGATGGTTCATCGTCATAGGCGGGCGCCACGGTGCCCGCCATTCATAACGTACTGTCGACACCGGCTGCCTCTACTGCTTGCAACAGTGAGAAAGCGCCAGTTGCTGGCCGGCTGGTCAGTGGTCTTTAAGCAGGGAAAGAAGCCAAGCCCAAGCCTGACTCCCACCCCAACAACAACCAACACCAACACCAGCACCAGCACCAGCACCAGCACCAGCACCAGCACCAGCATAGTGCTGGTTAAACGGGTGAGGCCCTGAACACTTCCGTGTCAGGGCCTCAAACCACACATTATTAAGTTAAGTCCGGCGGTGACCTACTCTCCCACACCCTCACGAGTGCAGTACCATCGGCGCAATGGGCCTTAGCTTCCGGGTTCGGTATGGGACCGGGCGTTT
>Ga0308157_10001730_pt1 | contig 41292 bp, 40 predicted proteins | sample PhyBR1_FD_201035 | JGI IMG/M metagenome (GOLD analysis project Ga0308157, IMG submission 201035) | Phyllosphere microbial communities from UC Gill Tract Community Farm, Albany, California, United States - DLSLB.R1 | ecosystem: Host-associated > Plants > Phyllosphere > Unclassified | place: USA... | reverse complement strand
CTGGACCTGGTCCAGATCGTCGGCAACGCCGAGACGCCGGTCTGCAAGATCCTGGACTACGGCAAGCATCGTTTCCAGGAGCAGAAGAAGAAGGCCGAGGCGCGCAAGCGTCAGAAGGTCGTCGAGCTCAAGGAAATCAAGCTCCGTCCGAACATCGACACCCATGACTATGAGGTCAAGGCCAAGTCGATGCACCGCTTCTTCGAGGAGGGCGACAAGGTCAAGGTGACCCTGCGCTTCCGCGGTCGTGAAATGGCGCACCCGGAACTGGGCATGAAACTGCTCAACAAGGTGCAGGCCGACTTCGACGAAGTCGCCAAGGTCGAATACGCGCCGCGTATGGAAGGCCGCCAGATGATCATGATCCTGGCGCCGCGCTAAGCGTCGCATCACGCATCAGAGAAAGCCCCGGTCTTCGACCGGGGCTTTTTTCTTGCCTGTCCGTCGACGTCGATGGCAGCTTGAATATCGACGATCTGTCAGGCGTTGGTTCGGGGGAAGGCGCGAAATGCGGGGGTTGAGAACAGCGGCGCTGGCGCTTTGGGGCGTCTTGATCGCCGGCCTGTCCCCAGGGACGGTCAGGGCGGAGGTTCCGCCGCTGGCGGCCTATGGCGCCGCGCCCGCCATCGACTACATGGCGCTGTCGCCCAGCGGCGCGTTGATCGCCCGGATTATCGTCGTTGACGACGCGCGGGCGCTGGCGATCACCGAGATGGACACCGGCAGGCATGTCTTCGCGGCCGCGATCGGCGAGGCCAAGGTGCGAGACCTGCTCTGGGTCGGAGAGGCCCGGGTGATGATCGTCACGTCCGAGACTCAGAGCATTCATGATCTGGGCGTGCCGCGTTCGGAGCTGTTCTACGGCCTGATCCTGGATCTGGAGACGAAGAAGCTGGTCCAGGTTCTGCAGCGGACGCCGGACGTGCTGGCGACCCTCTATGGCGGGGCTTCGGTACGCACGACAGCCCAAGGGGAGGCGGTCTTCACGCGCGGCGTCAACGTCAGCAACGGTCAGATCAATCTGCATCGCGTCGATCCGGGCACGGGGCGAGGGCGGACCGTGGAGTCCATGGATCGCGATACGAGAGGCTATGTCCTGGATGCACAGGGCGAGGTGATCGCCCTTTCCCGCTATGTCGAGCGCAGCGGGCGGTGGTCGCTGCGCCTGTCCGAGGGGCGCGGCTTCCGCGAGGTCTGGGCTGTGGAGGCTCCGGTCGATACGCCTGTCCTTCTCGGTCTGGGCCGCGCGCCGCGAACGATCGTGATCAGCGCGGACCGGCCGGATCTGGCTGCGAGAGATGACAAGTCGGAAAACGGCTTTGAGCTGTTCGAGGTCAATGTGGACAGCGGCGAGTGGACCCGCCTGCCGTTCGAGCACTACCCGGACTTTCTGGTCCATCACCCGCAAAGCCTGCTGTTGATCGGCGCGGGCCGTACGGAGGAGGGCGGGGTTCGCTATGAGTTCCTGGCGTCGGACGCGAAGCGGCGCTGGGGCGCCATAGAGCGCGCCTTCCCGGACAAGGCGCCGCGTCTGGTGTCGTGGAACGACAGTTTGAAACTGATCCTGGTCTTCATCGATACTGGGGAGTCGGGTCTCTATCAGTTGGTCAATTTCGAAACCGGGGCCGCCACCATCATTGGCGACGCCTATCCGACTATTCCGGCGACCCAGGTCGGCGAGGTCCGTCCGATCCGCTATGCGGCGGCGGACGGGTTGGACATCCAAGGCTATCTGACCCTGCCGCCCGGCGTGGCCGAGCCGACGAACCTGCCTCTGGTCGTGCTGGCTCATGGCGGGCCGGCGTCGCGCGATGTCGCCGGCTTTGACTGGTGGTCCCAGGCCCTGGCCTCGCGGGGCTATGCGGTGCTGCAGGCCAATTTCCGGGGCTCGACCGGATACGGACGGGCCTTCCTCGAGGCCGGCTACGGCGAGTGGGGGCGCAAGATGCAGACGGATCTGTCCGACGGGGTCCGCTGGCTGGCGGCGGAAGGGATCGCCGATCCCGCCCGCGTCTGCATCGTCGGCGCCAGCTACGGCGGCTATGCGGCCCTGGCCGGTCTGACGCTCGACAAGTCGGTCTATCGTTGCGGCGTCTCGGTCAGCGGCGTCTCCGACCTGCGCCGGATGGTCAACTGGGAGGCGCGCCAGGAGGGCGAGCGGAATGGTCAGACCGTCCGCTACTGGAACCGTTTCATGGGCGCGGCGCGATTGAACGACCGGGCGCTGGACGCGCTGTCGCCGGCCTTGTTGGCGGAGGCCGTCGACAGTCCCCTGTTGCTGATCCACGGCAAGGACGACACCGTCGTTCCCATCGAACAAAGCCGGGTCATGGCCGAAGCCATGCGACGCGCCGGAAAGCCGGTAGAGGTGATCGAACTGGCGGGCGAAGATCACTGGATGTCGCGCGCGGAAACCCGTCAGCAGATGCTGCGCGAAACCGTGCGCTTTCTGGAAGCGAGCAATCCGGTTAGTCGAATGCCGACGGCGCCGTGACTCCGCTTGCCTCGCGCGGGTCTTCGGCGTAAAAGCCGCCCCTTCGCGTACCGAACAGCCGGGCTAACAGGCATGCCTGGGCCGTTCGTTTCAGCACCGTCTCGTGGGCTCAAGCAGTCCAAGGGGCGGTAGCCCACTAAGATAGAGAGAGTGAAAATGCCGAAACTGAAGACGAAGTCTGGCGCCAAGAAGCGCTTCAAATTCACGGCCACGGGCAAGGTGAAAGCTGGCGTCGCCGGCAAGCGCCACCGTCTGATCAGCCACAACTCGAAGTATATCCGCCAAAACCGCGGCACTTCGGTCATGGCCGACGCCGACGCCAAGAAGATCAAGTCCTACATGCCGTACGCCTGATCGGCGCGCTGCATACCTGATCATCCTGTCACACTGAATTTGAACGACAGTCCCTCAAGCAGCGAGACCCCGCGGGTCGAGCGCTAGGGACTTCCCGAAGGGAATAAAAACATGGCTCGCGTCAAACGGGGCGTAACGTCCCACGCCAAGCACAAGAAGGTTCTGAAGCAGGCCAAGGGCTTCTACGGCCGCCGCAAGAATACGATCCGCACGGCCAAGGCCGCCGTCGATCGCGCAGGCCAGTACGCCTACCGCGACCGTCGCAACAAGAAGCGTTCGTTCCGCGCCCTGTGGATCCAGCGCATCAACGCCGCCGCCCGTCTGGAAGGCTTCACCTACTCGCAGTTCATCCACGGCCTCGACAAGGCCGGCATCGTGCTGGACCGCAAGGTTCTGTCGACGATCGCCGCCGACGAAGCCAGCTTCAAGGCCATCGCCGAGAAGGTCCGCGCCGCTCTGGCCGCCTAAGTCTCGCGATCGCGCTCAAGCAGTTCAGCCCCGCGGGCTGAGCGCTAGCGCAAAAGAAACAACGCCCGTCCCGTTCGCGGGGCGGGCGTTTTTCATGGCCGGGGCGGACTTTTCGACGGGTCAGGCGTTGGGGTTCGACAGCCGGGTCGAATGGCGGTCCGGCGGTTGAGGAGGCTTTGCCGATGTCCATCGCCCGCGTCACTGAAATCACCGCGTCGTCCACCGTCAGCTTCGACGACGCCATCACCCAGGGGATCGCTCGCGCCGACAAGACCCTGCGCCATGTCGAAGGCGCCTGGGTCCAGGATCAAAAGGTGGTGGTCCGCGACGGCAAGATCGCCGAGTATCGGGTCAACATGAAGATCAGCTTCGTCCTGGCGGATTGAGCGGCCGACTGAGCCTGATCGACGCGGAAGGCTTTGCGTGACGGCCATGTCGGGCTAGACGCTGCGGACCATGACCGATCTCGCCCAGCTAGAACTCGACCTGATCAACGCCATCGGAGCGGCCGAAAGCGTCGCTGCGATCGAAGAGGTGCGCGTCGCCGCCCTCGGCAAGACCGGGGCCGTCTCGGCCCTGCTCAAGGGGATGGGCGCGCTCAGCCCCGATGAACGCCGCGAACAGGGGCCGATCATCAACGGTCTGCGCGACCGCGTCAGCGCCGCTATCGCCGCCAAGAAGGCCGAGTTGGAGGCCGCCGAGTTGGACGCCCGCCTGCTGGCCGAGCGCGTCGATCTGACCCTGCCCAGCCGTCCGCGCCGCAAGGGCGGGGTGCACCCGACCATGCAGGTCATGGACGAGATGATCGCCCTGTTCGCCGAGATGGGCTTCGCCGTGGCTGAAGGCCCGGACATCGAGGACGACTTCCACAACTTCACCGCCCTGAACTTCCCGCCCAAGCACCCGGCGCGGGAAATGCACGACACCTTCTTCCTCAAGCCTGACCCGGAAACGGGCGAGCGCAAGGTGCTGCGCACCCACACCAGCCCGGTGCAGGTGCGGACCATGATGAGCCAGAAGCCGCCGATCCGCATCATCGCGCCCGGCCGCACCTTCCGTAAGGATTCCGACGCCACCCACACGCCGATGTTCCACCAGATCGAGGGTCTGGTGATCGACCGCGACATCCACATGGGTCATCTGAAGACGACGCTGGAAACCTTCATCGGCCGCTTCTTCGAGCTGGGCGACGTCAACGCCCGCTTCCGGCCGCACCACTTCCCCTTCACCGAGCCCTCGGCCGAGATGGACATCCGTTGCGATCGCTCGGGCGGCAAGCTGACCCTGAACGAGGGCGAGGACTGGCTCGAGATTCTCGGCTGCGGCATGGTGCACCCCAATGTGCTGCGCAACGCCGGCATCGACCCGGACGAGTATCAGGGCTTCGCCTTCGGCATGGGCGTCGACCGCCTGGCCATGCTGAAATACGGCGTCTCCGACCTGCGCCCCATGTTCGAGGCCGATACGCGCTGGCTGGCGCACTACGGCTTCTCCGCCTTTGCCGCGCCCAACTCGGCCAGCGGCCTCAGCTGAATTCAAGAGACATTCCATGACCGATCAAACTCAAGCCCAAGCGCCGATGTCTGCTGATGAAAAATTCGGCCGCGAACTGGTGGCGCGTACGACTTTCGAGCAGGAGGCCGTCTGGCTGCCGTCGCTGGCGGTGCATCACGTGAACGCGGGCCAGCCCGTTATTGACGGCAAGACCTTCACTGAATGCCTGATCGAGGGGCCGGCGGTGATGGCGGTGATGGACGGCACCACCTTCGACACCTGCAACATGGGCGTGGCGGAAAATCCGAAGACCCTGTTGCTGGACCCGCGCGGCGACATGATCGCGGGCGTCGTCGGCATGGCGAACTGCCGCTTCGTCCGCTGCCGCTTTGTGCAAGTGGCCTTCACCGGCAAACGGGAAATGCTCGACGACATCGAGAATGGGCTGCTGGCCGCGCGCGGCAAGGCGGTGCAGGCATGACCGACGCTGCCAACCCTATCCTGACGCTGGAACCGCTCGGCCCGGGGCCGACCTATACGCGTATCAATATCTGGCTGCCGCAGCTCTATATCGAAAGCGCGCGGGCCGGCTCGCAGGTGATCGAGAACCGCCGTTTCGAGGGCTGCCTGTTCGAGGGGCCCGCGGTGATCATTCCGGTCGCGCGCTGCGAGTTCAACGGATGCGACCTGGGCGATCAACAGGGCGATCCGCGTAGTCTGATGCTGGCGCCGCTGGGCAAGAACCGCGTCGTCGGGCCTATCGCGTTCAAGAACTGCCAGTTCATCAACTGCCGCTTCCTTGGCGTCGGTTTCACCGGCGAACCGGCCTTCCTTGACGACCTGACCCAGGCGATCAGCGGCGGAGCCGCCCAATGAAGTTCACGCTGTCCTGGCTGAAGGATCACCTCGAGACCGAGGCCGACGTCCACCAGATCGCCGAGGCCATGACCATGGCCGGGCTGGAGGTCGAGGAGGTTCACGACCCCGTCGCCGTCCTGGCGCCCTTCACCGTGGCCAGGATCATTTCGACGGCGCGGCATCCTGACGCCGACCGCCTGCAGGTCTGCCAGGTTGAAACCGTCGATGGGCTGAAAGAGATCGTCTGCGGCGCGCCGAACGCGCGACCGGGTCTGACCACCATCTATGCTCCCATCGGCGCCTATGTGCCCGGCCTGGCCGTGACCCTGGTCGAGAAGCCGGTGCGGGGCGTGGTCTCGCACGGCATGCTGTGCTCGGCTTCGGAGCTGGAACTGGCCGAGGAGAGCGACGGCATTCAGGAGTTGCCGCCGGAGATTCCGGTCGGCACCCCGGTCGCCGGTCTGTTCGGCGCCGAGCCGGTCATTGACTTCGAGGTGACGCCGAACCGCCCCGATTGGCTGGGCGTCGCCGGGATCGCCCGCGACCTGGCCGCCGCCAGCGTCGGCAAGCTGAAGCATTTCGACATCGCCGTGGTGCGCGGCGCCTTCCCCTCGCCGATCTCGGTGCGGCTGGATGCGCCCGCGATGTGCCCGGTCTTCGCCGGCCGCGTTATCCGTGGCGTCAAGAACGGCCCGTCGCCGGCCTGGCTGCAGAAGCGCCTGATCGCCATCGGCCTGCGTCCGATCAACCGTCTGGTCGATGTCACCAACCTGATCGCCTACGACCGCGCTCGGCCGCTGCACGTCTATGACCTGGCCAAGCTGTCGGGGACCGAGATTGTCGTCCGTGCGGGCCTGACCTCGGCGGAAAGCGGCGAGCACGAACATCTGATCGCCCTGGACGGCAAGACCTACGCCGCCTCGGCGGCCGACTGCGTCATCGCCGACGCCAACGGGGAACGCCCCATCGGCCTGGGCGGCGTCATGGGGGGCGAAAGCACGGGCTGCAGCGACGACACTACCGACGTCTTCCTGGAAAGCGCCTGGTTCGAGCCCATCGTCATCGCCCAGACGGGCCGCATCCTGGGCATTCATTCCGACGCCCAGTACCGCTTTGCGCGCGGCGTCGATCCGGTCTCGGTGACGCCGGGTCTGGAACTGGCCACGCGTCTGATCCTGGACCTGTGCGGCGGCGAGCCGTCCGAGATCGTCTTCGTCGGCGAACCGCCCACCAGCCCGGCGCCCTTCGCCTTCGACCCGGCCTATGTGAAGCGCCTGACCGGCATGGCGCTGTCCGACGACCGCATCGGCACCATCCTGGGTCAGCTCGGCTTCCTGGTCACCGCCGGCGGCGCCGATCAGGTCGAACCCTGGACCGTGACCCCGCCGTCGTGGCGTCGCGACGTCGAAGGCCGGGCCGATCTGGTCGAGGAGGTGGCGCGCATCGAGGGCTTTGACGCCTTGCCGAACACGCCCCTGCCCGAGGTCGCCCGCAAGGCGCAGGGTGTTCTCAGCCCGCGTCAGGCCCGCGTCCGCGTCGCTCGTCGCGCCCTGGCCAGCCTGGGCTACGCCGAGGCCGTGACCTGGTCCTTCACCAAGCAGTCGACCGCCGTCCTGTTCGGCGGCGGCGACGAGCGTCTGGTGCTGGAAAACCCCATCGCGGCGGATCTCGACTGCATGCGGCCGTCGGTCCTGCCCAACCTGATCCAGGCGGCGGCGCGCAACGCCGCGCGCGGCCATGCCGACGCCGCCCTGTTCGAGGTCGGTCCCATCTATCTGAACGATCAGCCGACCGGTCAGCGCACCGTCATCGCCGGCCTGGTCGCGCCCCATCCCGACCGTCACTGGGGCGGCGCGGGCGAGGACGCCCTGTTCGACCTCAAGGGCGATCTGTTCGCCCTGCTGGAAGAGATCGGCGCCCCGGTCGCCTCGCTGCAGTTGGCGCAGGGGTCGAACCAGGGCTGGTGGCATCCCGGTCGTTCGGCCCGCCTGCAACTGGGGCCCAAGAACGTCATCGCCGAGTTCGGCGAACTGCACCCGCGTGCTCTAAAGGCTCTGGATGCGGACGGCCCCATGCTGGCCTTCGAGATCATTCTCGACGCCGTGCCGGAGCCGCGTGGAAAAGGCGGCAAGGCGCGGGGCGCAGCGGATCTGCCGAACCTGATGCCGCTGAGCCGCGACTTCGCCTTCCTGATGGACGAGGCCAAGGCCGTGGGCGACCTGACCCGCGCCGTCGCCGGCGCCGACAAGGCCCTGATCGCCGAGGTGCGCGTCTTTGACGTCTATCGCGGCCAGGGCGTGCCCGAGGGCCAGAAGTCGGTGGCGATCGAGGTCGAGATCCAACCGCGCGCCGCCACCCTGGCCGAGGCCGAGATCGAGGCCCTGACGGCCAAGGTCGTCGCCGCCGCCGCCAAGGCCGGCGCGGTGTTGAGGACCTGAGGATGGCGGACAAGAAGCCCTGGGCCGAGGTCCAGTTCGAACGCAGCCTGTTCCGCGCCCGCTGGCTGATGGCCCCCTTCTACCTGGGCCTGGTCGCGGCCCTGGTCATGCTGCTGGCCGTCTTCGTGCGCGAGCTGATCTATTACGTGCCGCAGGCCTTCGTCATGGGGGAAGGCCACATGGGGTCCGACGGCGCCATCCTGGCCATCCTCAGCCTGGTGGACCTGTCCCTGGCGGGCAATCTGCTGCTGATCGTCATCTATTCCGGCTATGAGAACTTCGTCTCCAAGCTGGATCTGGACGAGAACCACGTGGACCGCCCGCCGTGGATGGGCACGGTCGACTTCTCGGGTCTGAAGATGAAGCTGATCGCCTCCATCGTGGCGATCTCGGCCATCTATCTGCTCAAGAGCTTCATGAACATCGGCAAGCCGGGCGTGCCGCTGGACGAGGCCGGGTTGATGTGGGCGGTGATCATCCACCTGACCTTCGTGGCCTCGGGCGTCCTGCTGGCGGTCATGGACTGGGTCGCAGCGAAAACCGACAAGCACTAGGGCGTAGCCCTAGTGTTTTCTTTTTGGGGCCTACCGCGCTTACGCGCTACTTGAGGCCCATGACGCTTCGTCCATGACGTTTGGGGTGGGGTTGGGCCTTCTGACAAAGGCTTGATCGCGGCGGGCGGCGTCGAATACGGCCAGGCAAGGTTCGGTTAACCTTAAAGCCCCAAGGCTGCCGCAAAAGACACGGACGGTAGGCCAAGCCCGCGACGATGGGCGACCCGTCCTCTGTCAGGAGCTTCGACATGCATCGCCGCCAACTGATCCGCACCAGCCTTGGTCTCGCCGCCGCCGGCGCCCTGCCCGCGGGCCTGGGGGCCTGCGCTTCGACGCGCCAGCCGACTGACCCCAACTATCCGATCGCTTCGGATCAGAACGCCCAGGCCTATACCTTTGACGAGCTGGTCGCGGCCGGCTCGCGCGAGATGGGTATCGCCGCCGAGGCCATGGGCTCGGCCATCGAGCGCATCTTCGCCGAACAGGGCGACCGCCCGACCGCCTATATCGCCGGCGAGGAAGCCGCCGGGGCCGCCGTCGTGGGCGTGCGCTACGGTCGCGGCGCCCTGCACATGAAGGACCTGTCGGCCTCGCAGGAGGTCTTCTGGCAGGGGGCTTCGATCGGCTGGGACGTGGGCGGCAACGCGAGCCGGGTCTTCACCCTGGTCTACGGCCTCTATCACCCCGACATGCTCTATCGCCGCTACCCCGGCGTCGAGGGCTCGGCCTATCTGGTCGCCGGCCTGGGCGTGAACTACCAGCGCGCGGACGGCATCGTCCTGGCCCCCATCCGCACCGGCGTCGGCCTGCGCCTGGGCGCCAATGTCGGCACCATGAGCTACAGCCGTCAGCGGAATTTGTTGCCCTTCTAAGAAGGAAGGGACGCTAGCGCTCGGCCCGCGGGGCCTCGCTGCTTGAGCCGCATTTTTGGGCGCTAGCGTCCGCCGCGCGGCGGCGGACTGCTTGAGCGCAGAAGGGCGCGCGAAGCGCCAGGCCGCGTCGGGTCGAGAAGGCGGAGCCTTCTGACCGCGGCCCGCCGAGAATGCTCATTCGCCCTGGCGGATGAGCGCCTCCAACCCCTCGCGCCAGTTTCGATACTTGGGTCGCCAGCCCAGCTCGGCCTTGGCGCGGGCGTTCGAGAGGCGCTTGTTGTCATTGTAGAAACGCCGCATGGCGTCCGACACCGACGGATCGTCCAGCGAGACTTCTGGCGGGACGCGCAGGCCCAGCCGCGCAGCCGCCCCGGCCATCACCACATCCGCAGCCGCCGGTTCGTCATCGGCCAGGGTGTAGGCGCGGCCCGGATGCGGGCGGGCCATGGAGGCGAAGAAGCCGGCCACGGCGTCCTCGACATGGATGCGGTTGAACACCTGGCCGGGCTTTTTCACCAAGCGCGCGGTGCCGTCGCGCAGACGATCCAGCGGCGAACGGCCGGGGCCGTAGATGGCGGGCAGGCGGAAGATCTGCACTGTCAGACCCATGCCGCGACCCGCGTCCAGCCAGTCCTGCTCGGCCCGCACGCGGCGCGCGCCCTCCAGACTGGCGGCGTTCAGTTCATCATCCTCGAAGGCCCAACCGCCTGCGCGGTCGCCATAGACGGCGGTCGAAGAGACATAGCCGATCCAGTCGGGATAGGCCTGGGCGGCGCTGATGGCCGGGACCAGGGCCTTCAAGCCGGGGCAGCCGGCGCCGTCAGGGGCGGCGGTGATCAGGATGGCCGAGGCGCTGGCCACGGCGGCCTGCAAGGCGGCTCCGTCGGTCGGGTCGACGGCGATGGCGCCCGCCGCCGTCAGCTCTGCGCGGCGCTCTGGGTCGCGCGAGGTGGCGAAGGCCCGCCCGCCACGTCGGAGGACCTCGCGCGCCGCCTCAAGCCCGAGATAGCCGCCGCCGAAGACCAGAAGCGAAGGGGCGGCGGGGGCAGGCTGGGTCATGGCGGTCCGGTCAGACGATACGATCAGGCGGTTTTGGCGACGGCGGGGGCGGGGTCCGTCCCCTGAGACTGCAGCGCTTGGGCGCGCTTGCCGTTCCAGGTGGAGACGCAGGGGATCTTGGTCCGGTCGGCGCGGTCGGCGTAGCGGCGGGCGATGTCGGTGACATCGGCCATCAGACCCTCGGCCAGGGTGATCGGCTTCAGCCCCAGGTCGCGGAACTGGTCATTGGCGACGACCAGTTCATTCTCGTCGGCTTCCTGACGCGGGTTGGCGACATTGTGGACCTCGGCGCCGGTCATGTCGGCGACCATCTGAGCCAGATCGCGGACGCGGCGGCTTTCGGTCATCTGGTTGAGGATCTTGACCCGGTCGCCGGACTTGGGCGGGTTGTTCAGGGCCAGCTCGACGCAGCGCACGGTGTCCTGGATATGGATGAAGGCCCGTGTCTGGCCGCCCGAGCCGTGCACCGTCAGCGGATAGCCAAGCGCGCCCTGCATCAGGAAACGGTTCAGCACCGTGCCGTAGTCGCCGTCATAGTCGAAGCGGTTGATCAGGCGCTCGTCCAGACGGGTTTCCTCGGTCTGGGCGCCCCAGACGATGCCCTGATGCAGGTCGGTGATCCGCAGGGCGTCGTTGCGGGCGTAGAACTGGAACAGCAGGGCGTCCTGCGTCTTGGTCATGTGATAGATGCTGCCCGGATTGGGCGGGAACAGGATCTCCTGCTCGGTCGGGCCGTGGTCGGTGTCCACCGTGACCTTCAGATAGCCCTCGGGGATGCGCAGACCGGCGGTGGTGTAGCCATAGACCCCCATGGTCCCCAGGTGGGCCAGGTGGACGTCGCGCCCGCTTTCGACGATGGCGGCCAGCAGGTGGTGGGTGGCGTTGATATTGTTGTCGACGGTGTAGAGCTTGTGCCGCGCCGACTTCATCGAATAGGGGGCGGCGCGCTGCTCGGCGAAGTGGACGACGCTGTCGGGGCCCCAGTCCTTGATCAGGGCGACCAGGCGGTCGAACTCCTGGCCCACCGTCATGTTGACGAAGTCGATGCCGCGGCCCGAGACCTCTTTCCACGCGGCGATGCGCTCGCCCATGGTGCGGATGGGGGTCAGGGACTGGACCTCCAGCTCATTGTCGATGTTGCGGCGGCTGAGGTTGTCGACGATCAGCACCTCCCAGCCGCGCGCCGACAGGTGCAGGGCCGTGGGCCAGCCGCAGAAGCCGTCGCCGCCCAGGATCATCACGCGCATCAGTCGAACCCTCGTATCAACATCCTGTAATGCCTAGCCGAAGGCGCGCGGGGGTGAAAGCGCGGCGCTTGGGCGCGGATCGACGGCGGAGTGAAAAAACAGAGTCTAAAGAGTCTAATTGGTCTGAAATCAGAGGCCGGGATCAGGCCGGCAGGCCTGATCAAGAGAGCATGGCGCGGGGCGAAGGGGTGGCGCGTTCAAGAGGGCGGGCGTGGCCCAAGGTCGCTGATTTTCAGGGATTGGCGGGCCTTGATGTGACGGCGGCGGCGCTTCTTCGCTCCGACCGGTCGCTCTATCTGCCCAGGGCCATGAGGATCAGCGGATAGGGACGGCCCGCGTCGTCGGTCTCGGCGCGGCCCACGGCCTGGAAGCCCAGGCGCTCGTAGAAGGCGCGGGCGCCGGGATTGTCCTCGTTGACGCTGAGACGCTGGGCGCCCAGCGACAGGGCGTGATCGACCAGCCGGCGCCCGATGCCGGATCGGTGCAGGCGGGGGTCCACGAACAGGGCCGCCAGTTCATCATCGGACAGGCCGAGGAAGGCGACCGGCGCGCCGTCCTGTTCCCAGGCCCAGAGGTTGGGGTCGCCGCTGCCCAGCCAGGCGGCGACGTCGGTTTCGATGCCGTCGATGGCCTCGGGCGTCAGGAAGTGGTGGGTCGCCTCGACCGCGCGCCGCCAGACGGCGGTGAGGGCGGCGGCGTCGGTCGGCGTCACCGGGCGGATCACAGCAGGCTTTCCAGCGCCGCGCGGGCGGCGTCCTTCAAGTCGGGGCGTTTCAGGGCCAGGGCGACGTTGGCGCGCAGCAGGCCGATCTTGTCGCCGCAGTCGTGGGTCACGCCTTCATATTCATAGGCGGTGAAGACCTGCGTCTTCATCAGGCGGTCCATGGCGTCGGTCAGCTGGATTTCGCCGCCGGCGCCGCTTTCCTGGGTTTCCAGCAGGTCGAAGATTTCCGGTTGCAGGATGTAGCGGCCCGAGATCGACATATTGGACGGGGCCGTGCCCTGTTTCGGCTTTTCGACCATGCCCTTCATGGCGAAGCGGCGACCGTCCTGGCTTGAGGGATCGATGATGCCGTATTTGTGGGTGTCGGCCTCGGGCACGGCCTCGACGCCGATGACATTGCCGCCGACCTCGGCATAGAGGTCCGCCAACTGCTTCAGGGCGCCCGGCTGCGAATCCACGATGACGTCCGGCAGGATGACGGCGAAGGGCTCGTGGCCGATGATGTCGCGCGCGCACCAGACGGCGTGGCCCAGGCCCTTGGGCTGCATTTGGCGGGTGAAGCTCATCTCGCCGGCGGTGGCCAGTTCGGCGTTCATGGCCGCCAGAATCTCGGTCTTGCCCTTGGCCAGAAGCTGGGCCTCCAGCTCGATCTGGTGGTCGAAATAGTCCTCGATGGCCTGCTTGGCGCGGCCGGTGACGAAGACGATGTGCTCGATCCCCGCCTCGCGCGCCTCTTCGACGATGTAGGACAGGATCGGCCGGTCGACGACGTTGAGCAACTCCTTCGGCGTGGTCTTGGTGCCGGGCAGGACACGGGTGCCCAGGCCGGCCACAGGGAGAACCGCCTTGCGAAGGCGCGCGGGGGAAGTCGTCATCAGTCGTCCTGAAACAGCCGTTGGGCGCCTGTCATAGGCGCAAACCGTGACGGTTCCAAACGTGAGGGAGCCAAGCGGGTTGCATCTGAGCACGTTGGCCTTCTCCCACAAGGGGAGAAGGAACCGCGTGTCATTCCACCGTGACGGACTTGGCCAGGTTGCGCGGCTGGTCGACGTCCGTGCCCTTCTGGACGGCGGTGTAATAGGCCAGCAGTTGCACCGGGACGGCATAGACCAGGGGCGCGATCAGGGGGTGGCAGTCGGGGGCGTCGACGCGGCGGATGCCGGCGCCGTGCGGCGCGGGGGCGTTCGCCGGGGCGATCATGACGACCGGACCGCCGCGGGCGGCGACTTCCTGCAGGTTGGAGGCGGTCTTTTCATAGACCTCGTCCAGCGGGGCCAGGGCGATGATCGGGGTCTTTTCGTCCACCAGGGCGATCGGGCCGTGCTTCAGCTCGCCGGCGGCGTAGCCCTCGGCGTGGATATAGCTGATCTCCTTCAGCTTCAGCGCGCCCTCCATGGCCAGGGGGAACATGGCGCCCCGGCCGAGGACCAGGACGTCGGTGGCCTTGGCCAGGTCGTGGGCGATGGTGCGGATCTGACCGTCCATCTGCAGGGCCTCGGCGATCAGGCGCGGGGCCTCGAACAGGGCCTTGACCAGTTCGGCCTCACGCGTGGCGTCGATGCGACCGCGCGCCACGCCGGCGGCGACGGCCAGGGCCAGCAGGGCCGAGACCTGGGCGGTGAAGGCCTTGGTCGAGGCGACGCCGATTTCCGGCCCGGCGTGGGTCGGCCACAGGACCTCGGCCTCGCGCGCCATGGACGAGGTGTGGACGTTGACGACGGCGGCGGTTTTCAGCCCTTGCGCCTTGCACCAGGTCAGGCTGGCCAGGGTGTCGGCGGTCTCGCCCGACTGGCTGACGGCCACGGCGACGGTGCCGGGCGTCAGGGCCGGCGAACGGTAGCGGAACTCCGAGGCGATCTCGACGTCGCAGGGCAGGCCCGCATACTTCTCGAAGGCGTATTTGCCGATCTGACCGGCGTAGAAGGCGGTGCCGCAGGCGATGATCTGGATGCGGTCGACGGCGGCGAAGTCCACGGCTTGCGGCTTGGCTGCGCCCGTCACCAGGTCGAGATACTCGGACAGGGTGTGCTGGACGCTGTCGGGCTGCTCGTGGACTTCCTTCTCCATGAAGTGGCGATAGGCGCCCTTCTCGACCATGGCGGACGAAGCCGAGACCTGCACCACGGCGCGGTCGGCCGGATGGCCCGAGGCGTCGAACATGCGCGCGCCCGAACGGGTCATGGCGACATAGTCGCCTTCTTCCAGATAGGAGATCTTCTGGGTGAAGGGGCCGACGGCCAGGGCGTCCGAGCCCAGATACATCTCGCCCTCGCCCCAGCCGACGACCAGGGGACTGCCGCGGCGCGCGCCCAGGATCAGCTCGTCCTCGCCCTCGATCAAGACGGCCAGGGCATAGGCGCCGGTCAGGCGGTCCAGGGTGGCCTTGAAGGCGTCCAGCGGGGCCAGGCCCGCCGCCAGCTTGTGGTCGAGCAGGTGGGCGACGACCTCGGTGTCGGTCTGGCTCTCGAAGACGCGGCCCTCGGCCTCCAGCTCGGCCTTCAGCTCGGCGAAGTTCTCGATGATGCCGTTGTGGACCAGGCAGACGCGGCCGGCCTTGTGCGGGTGGGCGTTGGCGGTCGTGGGCGCGCCGTGGGTGGCCCAGCGGGTGTGACCGATGCCGATGGTCCCGCTCAGGGGCTCGACGGCCAGGACGGCTTCCAGCTCGCGGATCTTGCCCTTGGCGCGGCGGCGTTCGATGCGGCCGTCAACCACGGCGGCGATGCCGGCGGAATCATAGCCGCGATATTCCAGCCGCTTCAGGCTGTCGATCAGGCGGGGAACGACGGCGCCTGCGCCCGTGATGCCGATGATGCCGCACATATGGTCTGCTCCGGTGAAGGGGCCGGGCGGTCGCGCTTTGCGCGACGCCGCCGTAAGAGGTAAGCGAGAGGGTTCCGCCCGTCTCGCCCTTTGAGTTTGATCTAGGGGAAGCGTGGACCGGCGACATCAAAAAATGGGTTTCGGAAGGTTTCTTTGCAAACCCGACGGGCCGCCAGCGAAGGACGACGCCCTTGGGCGAGAGAAAATACTTCGGCACCGACGGCATTCGCGGTCGCGCCAATACCCATCCGATGACGGCCGAGGTCGCGCTGCGGGTCGGGTTGGCGGCGGGCAAGCTGTTCCGAACCGACGACGATCGTCGCCATCTGGTGGTGATCGGCAAGGACACGCGCCTGTCCGGCTACATGATCGAACCGGCGCTTGTGGCCGGTCTGGCCAGTGTGGGCATGGACGTGCGCACCTTCGGCCCGCTGCCGACGCCGGGCGTGGCCATGATGACGCGCTCGATGCGCGCCGATCTGGGCATCATGATCTCGGCCTCGCACAACGACTATGCCGACAACGGCATCAAGCTGTTCGGGCCGGACGGCTACAAGCTGTCGGACGAGATCGAGCTGAAGATCGAGGCCATGATGGACGAGGGGCTGGACCAGGATCTGGCTCCGGCCAACAAGCTGGGCCGGGTCAAGCGCATCGACGACGCCCCGCCGCGCTATATCGAGATCGCCAAGTCGGCCTTCCCCAAACGCCTCAGCCTCAAGGGCCTGAGGATCGCCATCGACTGCGCCAACGGCGCCGGCTACCGCGTGGCGCCGACCACCCTCTATGAGCTGGGGGCCGAGGTCTTCCCGGTCGGCGTCGAGCCGAACGGCCTGAACATCAACGCCGACTGCGGCTCGACCCATCCCGAGGCGGTGTCCGAGGCGGTGAAGCGCTATCGCTGTGACATCGGCATCGCCCTGGACGGCGACGCCGATCGGGTCATCATCTGCGACGAGAAGGGCCATGTGGTCGACGGCGACCAGATCATGGCCCTGATCGGCCTGGATTGGGCCAAGCGCGGGCGCCTGAACGGCAAGGGGGTGGTGGCCACCGTCATGTCCAACCTGGGGCTGGAGCGTCGTCTGCAATCCGAGGGCCTGACGCTGGAGCGGACCAAGGTCGGCGACCGCTATGTCATGGAGCGGATGCGCGCAGGCGGCTTCAACATCGGCGGCGAGCAGTCGGGCCACATCATTTTGAAGGATCACGCCACGACCGGCGACGGCCTGATGGCGGCGCTTCAGGTGCTGGCGGTTCTGGTCGAGCAGGACGTGCCGATGAGCGAGCTGGCGCGTCAGTTCGAGCCGGTGCCGCAACTGCTTCAGAACGTCCGCTATACCGCCGGCAAGCCGCTGGAAGACGAGAAGGTCAAGGCGGCCATGGCCGAGGCGGAGGCCGCCCTGAAGGGCGCGGGCCGTCTGCTGGTGCGTCCGTCCGGCACCGAAAAACTGATCCGCGTCATGGCCGAGGGCGATGACGAGGCCCTGGTCAAGCGCGTGGTCGCCGAGGTCTCGGCGGCGGTGAAGGCGGCGGGTCAGTAAGAGATCGGCGGGCGCCGCGAATGGCGCCCGCCAACCGCCTCAGATCGCGGACAGGGCCTGGTCCAGGTCGGCCCACAGGTCGTCGACGTTCTCGATGCCGACCGACAGGCGCACCAGGTTGTCGCCGATGCCGCTGCGGGCCTTGGCGTCCGGCGTATAGTCCGAGTGGGTCATGCTGGACGGGTGGGAGGCCAGGCTCTCGGCGCCGCCCAGGCTGACGGCCAGCTTGAACAGGCGAAGCGCGTTCAGCATGCGGAAGGCTTCGGCCTCGCCGCCGGGAAGCTCCAGCGAGAAGGTCGAGCCCGAGCCCTTGCACTGGGCCGCGAAGATGGCCTGCTGTTCGGGCGAGGCGTCCGGCCCGCCGGCGGTCAGGACGGCGCTGACGCGCGGATCGGCGCGCAGGCGCTCGGCCAGGATCAGGGCGTTTTCCTGGGCCCGCTCCATGCGGATATGCAGGGTCTCCAGGCTGCGCAGAAGCAGCCAGGCGGTGTGCGGATCGGTGTTGGTGCCGCAGATGGTGCGCATTTCGCCGACCCGCGCCATCAGGTCGGCCCCGCCCATGCAGCCGCCGGCGATCAGGTCGGAATGGCCGCCGACATACTTGGTCAGCGAATAGAGGACGAGGTCGGCGCCCAGCTCCAGCGGGCTCTGCCACAGGGGGCCGAGGAAGGTGTTGTCCACGGCCACGATCGGGCGCTCGGCCTGATCCACGGCCTTGGCGCCGGCCACGGCGCGGGCGATGTCGACCAACTGATTGGTCGGGTTGGCCGGGGTTTCCAGATAGACGGCGGCCAGGCGCCCGCCCGTCGTTTTCGCCTCGGCGGCGGCGGCGGTCATGGCCGCGTCCAGGGCGTCGGCGCCCTCGGCGGCGGGGACGCTGATGGCCTTGACGCCGTAGCGGGGCAGGATGCGGTCGAACAGGTATTCGGTGCCGCCATAGGCCGGGGCCGTATAGAGGATGACGTCGCCGGGGCGCACCATGGCCAGCATGGCGGTCGAGATGGCGGCCATGCCGGTCGAGAAGACCAGGGCCTTGTCGGCCTTGTCCCAGACGGCCAGGCGATCCTCGAGGATTTCCAGATTGGGATTGTTGATGCGCGAGTAGATCAGGCCCAGCGCCTCGTCCGGGTCGCGCTGGCGCAGGCCGTAGGCGACCTCGAAGAAGCGCTTGCCGTCCTCGGCCGACTTGAAGACGAAGGTGGACGACTGGAACAGGGGGGCCTTGATCGCGCCTTCCGACAGGGCCGGATCATAGCCATAGCCCATCATCAGGGTTTCAGGCGCGAGGGTGCGGTCCCCAAGAACGCGGGTGCGGTGACGGTTCATTTTTTTGTTTCCTCTCCTGGGCCGGTGATAGCCGACCCGAGAAAGGCCCGCCAGCCGCCAAGTCGTTGAGAGGAAGTCGCAGATTGGTGGAAGTTTCGACCGTCGGGAAGGAGCTTGGATCAGGCCGTCAGCGCGAGGCTCAGCGCCTCGATGCGCTGGCGGATATCAGGCACGGCGATGGTTTCCCAGAAGGCGGCGCGGGCGGGCGGACCGAGGACGTAGAGGTCGGGGTCCGGCGTTCCGTCGGCGTGGCGGACACGACCGCTCTGGTCCAGGTCGAGGCCTAGCCTGAGCGGGTCGAGACGGGCGCGGCCCTCGGCGATCAGGGCGGCGGTCAGGGGCGTCGCCGTCGCGTCATGGCCGGGGCCGGTGCAGTCGATCAGCCAGGGGGCGGTCAGGGCTTGTCCGGCCTCGCCGGCCAGACGCACCGTGACGCGGTCCGCAGAGGCCTCGACGTCGAGGATGCGTCCGGCGCGGACCGTCAGGCGGTTGTCATGGAACAGTCGGTCCAGCTCTGCGGCGATTTCGGGCGCGATGCGGTGACGATGGACATCCCACCAGGGGCGCAGGTGGCGCAGGAAGCGGGCGCGCTCGGCCGAGGGGGCGGCCTGCCAAAGATCCAGGGTGATGGGGCGATAGCCCTCCATGACGCGGCGCCATCCGTGCGCGCGCGCCAGTCGCCGCGCGACCGCCAGACGCTGGGAGAGCGGGCCGCTCAGGGCCTCGGGCGGCAGGTCGATGGGGGCGTCGTGATGCGGGCCGTGGGCACGGGGCAGGAGGCCGCGACGCGACACCGCCGCGGCTCGACCGCGCCAGCCCTGGCTTAAAAGCGTCAGCAGCACGTCCACCATGGTTAGGCCCGCACCCAGGATCAGGACGTCGTCGCCGGGCTGGATCGGCGCCAGGGCGTCGGGCGTCCAGGGATTGGCGATGATGCGTCCGTCTTCGCCGGTCGGGGTGGTGCGCGGCGCCGGGTTGCCGGTGGCCAGGACCACGGCGCGCCCGTCGATCCGCGCTCCGGTGGACAGGATGACGGCGCGCCCCTCGATGGCGATGACGGCGCCGCTCAGGCGACGGATCAGACCGGGATGGGCCGCCTCGGTCGTGCTCAGTCGGTCGCGGACATAGAGGCCGTAGAGGCGGCGCGGGGCGAAGCCGTTGGCGTCGGCCTGATCGGGATGATGCGTCGTCAGCCAGTCGACGAAGTCGCCGGGACGGTCGGCCACGGCGCTCATCCGTCCGGCGCGGACGTTCAGGCGATGGGCGTCATTGGGGGTGGCATAGGCCACGCCCGGACCGAAGGCGTCGCCGCGCTCGATCAAGACAGAGGCCTGGTCGCGCTCGGCCAGACGCGCGGCCAGCATGGCCCCGGAAAAACCGCCGCCGACGATGACCACGGGGAGGGAGGAGGCGGCGTCGTTCATGGCCTCACCTCGCCCGAGGCGGGGGGAGAGGTCAATCGTTCGATCATCCTCTCCCCCTGCGCCGTCGATCAGATTTCCTGGTTGAAGGCGCCGATCTCGGGGTGAGCGGCCAGACGCGGCTTCACCTCTTTCCTGAACAGGTCGCGCATGTCGTCGGCCGAGCGCATGCTCTCGACCACCACCACCAGCTCAGGCTTGTTGGATGAGGCGCGGACCAGGACCCAGGAGCCGTCCTCAAGGTGGACGCGGACGCCGTTGACGGTGATGGCCTCGACGATCTTGCGGCCGAGGATCGACCCGCCGCTTGCAGCGAGATCTTCGTATTCCTTCACGATCTTCGCCAGGACGTCATACTTCAGCTCGTCGTCGCAGTGCGGCGACATGGTCAGGCTGGTCCAGGCGTCGGGGAGGGCGGACTTCAGCTCGCTCAGCGACTTGCCGGGGTTGCGATCCAGCATGGCCAGGACGGCGCCGGCGGCGACCAGACCGTCGTCATAGCCGTGGCCCAGATCGCCCGACAGGAAGAAGTGGCCCGACTTCTCGAACCCGGCCAGGGCGCCCAGTTCGGCGGTCTTGCGCTTGATGTAGGAGTGGCCGGTCTTCCAGTAGACGGTGGTGGCGCCATTGGCCTTGAGCACCTCGTCGGTCTTGTAGAGGCCGGTCGATTTCACATCGACGACGAAGACGGCGTTCGGGTGGATGGCCGACAGGTCGCGGGCCAGCATCAGGCCGATCTTGTCGGCGAAGATCTCTTCGCCGGTATTGTCGACCACGCCGCAGCGGTCGCCGTCGCCGTCGAAGCCGAGGGCCAGGTCGGCGCCGGTTTCCTTCACCTTTTGGGCCATCGCCACCAGCATGACGTGGTCTTCGGGGTTCGGGTTATATTTGGGGAAGGTCCAGTCGAGGTCGGTGTCCATCTCGATCACCTCGCAGCCCATCAGACGCAAAGCCGAGGGGGCGAAGGCGCCGGCGGTGCCGTTGCCGCAGGCCGCCACGACCTTGAGCGGACGGGTCAGCTTCAGCTTGGAGGCCACGTCCTTGATGTAGGTCTCGCGGAAGCCTTCGACACGTTCGACGCGGCCGCCGGGGCGAGCGACGCCTTCGCCGTTCAGGACGATGTCCTTCAGCCGGGTCATCTCGTCGGGGCCGAAGGTCAGGGGCGCCTGGGCGCCCATCTTGACGCCGGTCCAGCCGTTTTCATTGTGGCTGGCCGTGACCATGGCCACGCAGGGGCAGTCGAGCGCGAACTGGGCGTAGTAGGCCATCGGCGACAGGGCCAGGCCAATGTCGACGACTTCCATACCGCCTTCCAACAGGCCGAGGATCAGGGCCTGCTTCACCGACAGGGAGTAGGAGCGGAAGTCGTGACCGACGGCGATGCGCGGGCGCACGCCGATCTCGTGGGCATAGGTGGCCAGGCCCAGGCCCAGGGCCTGAATGCCCAGCAGGTTGATCTCTTTTTCCAGAATCCAGCGGGCGTCGTATTCGCGGAAGCCGGTCGGCTTCACCAGGGGGAGGGTTTCGTACTCCGCCGTATTGGGGCGGATGTCCTGGCGCGGTTTCGACATGGGTATTCCTGAAGCATAGGCAGTTGGACGAACGAAGTTCAGCTATCCGCCCTCAATCGTTGCGGTATAGCGGGCCTCCCCGGAGAGGCCAACAACGCACGAGGGCCAAGCGGGCTGCATTCTTTTCCCGCATCGTGAAACCTTGACCGCCCCCGCGTCCACGGCCTACGCGAGGGGCTGCCATACGGAGACGCCCATGCCCCGCCTGATCCTGCTGCGCCACGGCCAGAGCCAGTGGAACCTGGAAAACCGCTTCACCGGCTGGGTGGACGTGGACCTGACCGCAGAGGGCGAGGCCCAGGCGCGGCGCGGCGGCGAACTGATCGCCGAGGCCGGGTTCAAGCCCGCCGTCATGTTCACCTCGGTCCTCACGCGCGCCAAGCGCACCGGCGCCCTGGCCCTGGATTCTGCAGGTCTGAAGGACGTCCCCGTGGTCGAGGACTGGCGCCTGAACGAGCGTCACTACGGCGGCCTGACCGGGCTGGACAAGGCCGAGACGGCGGCCAAGCACGGCGAGGACCAGGTCAAGATCTGGCGCCGCAGCTATGACGTGCCGCCGCCGCCGCTGGCGGCCGGCAGCGAGTTCGATTTCCACGCCGACCCTCGCTACGAGGGCAAGGCCATCCCCGACACCGAGAGCCTGAAGACGACGCTGGACCGGGTGCAGCCCTATTGGGACGCCGAGATCGCCCCGCGCCTGAAGGCGGGCGAGGACGTGCTGATCGCCGCCCACGGCAATAGCTTGCGGGCCATCGTCAAGCTGCTGTTCGCCGTGCCGGACGATCAGATCGTCGGCGTCGAGATCCCCACCGGCAACCCGCTGGAGATCGATCTGGACGGCGATCTGAAGCCGGTCGCCGCCCGCTATCTGGACGAGGGCCGGGCGCAAGCCTTGCCGAAGATCGCGTGAGTTCGTCCGTGAAAGACGACGCCGTCCACATGCGCCGCGCCATTGATCTGGCCCTGGCCAGCATGGGCGAGACCTGGCCCAATCCGTCGGTCGGCTGCGTTCTGGTGAAGGACGGCGTCGTCCTGGCCGAGGCCGCCACGGCGCCGGGCGGACGGCCCCACGCCGAGGAGCAGGCCGTGCCCGCCGCTGGCGAGGCCGTGAAGGGCGCGACCGCCTATGTCACGCTGGAGCCTTGCGGCGCCCGTTCGTCGGGGCGCAAGTCCTGCGCCCACTTCCTGGCCGAGGCCGGGGTCGAGCGGGTGGTGATCGCCGCCCTGGACCCTTCGCCCTTCGCCTCGGGGCGGGGCACGGAACGGCTGCGCCAGTCGGGCCTGACGGTCGAGACCGGCCTGCTGGCCGAGGACGCCGCCGTGCTGAGCGAGGGCTTCCTGCACCGTCTGGAGACCGGGCGGCCGATGGTCCGCATCAGCGAGGACGGCAAGGGCTTTGACGGTCGTTTCGTCGCCGCCCCGCGCGCCGATCTGACGACCGAGCTGAACCGCCTGGGCGAGGCGGGCTACACCCGGCTGTGGACCAACGAAGGCGAACTGGCCGAGGCCCTGCGAGAACAGGGCTTGCTGACCGAATAGGGCTGCGGAAACGGGTGTTTCCGAAAAGCTTCCTTAATGCCGCGTAAGCCATGTTGGCGGCATGAGCGACGCCGCCGATCCTGTCCGCAAGAAACCGACCCAGGCTGAGGTCGATCTGATCTGCGCCAAGCATGACCGGCTGTGGCAGGCGCGGCCGGGCGGGGCGCGCGCCGTCTTCGCCTGGATGGACCTGTCGGGGTTGACGCTGCGAGGGCGTAATCTGGCCGACGCCGACTTCGCCGCCGCCCGCCTGCACGGCTGCGACCTGTCCGGGGCCAAGCTGGACAACGCCAACTTCTTCGGTGCCGACATGCAGGACATCACCCTGGTCGACGCCAGCCTGAGGCGGGCCGATCTGCGCGGCGCCTGTCTGCGCGGGGCCGACCTGTCGGGGGCCGACCTGTTCGAGGCCGACCTGCGCGAAGGCACGATCGCGGCGGCGGACGGCAAGCTGGGCTTCCGCGTCATCGAGGCCCAGAAGCGCGGCGACACCCAGGCCCAGGGCGCCAGCCTGGTCGGAGCCAATCTGCAGCGCTCGCGCATGACCGGGGTGGTGGCCATCGCCGCTGACTTCACCGACGCGGTCATGAAGGACTGCAAGCTGGTGCGGGCCAATCTGAAGCAGGCCAATTTCACCGGGGCCGACCTGGCCGGGGCCGACCTGTCCGGCGCGGACCTGTCGGGCGCGGACCTGACCGACGCCATCCTGGTGGGGGTCAAGGCCGCCATGTGGCGCACCGACGGGGCCAATATGGAAGGGGCTCTGACCGACAACCGCCCCGCGGGCGAGTCCGTCAGCCGCATGCCCGCCGCCGAAATGCTGCGCGAACACGCCCTGTGGTGCGAGACGGGGGGAGGCGAGGGCCAGCCTTCGGTCTTCGACGGCGTCGATCTGCGCCCGCTGGAATCCATTCGCGGCCTGAACCTGACGGCCCTGTCGGCCAAGGGGGCGGTCTTTTACGGCCTGGATATGGAAGGTGTGCAGCTTCAGGGCGCGCAGCTGGAGGGCGCGGACCTGCGCTCGGCCAATCTGCGCCGGGCCGACCTGCGCGGCGCGCGGCTGGGCCGGGCCAAGCTGAACGGCGTCGATCTGCGCGAGGCCCAGTTGGGACCGTTGATGCTGGGGGCCGATCGTCTGCTGCCGGCGGACCTGTCGGGCGCGGTGCTGCGCGGCGCGGACCTGTCGGGGGCCGATCTGCGTCGGGCGGTTCTGGCAGGGGCGGACCTCAGCCGCGCGGTGCTGCACGGCGCCCAGGTCAAGCAGGCCGACTTCACCGGCGCCCAGACCGGCGGCGCACGCGGGCTGGACCCGGCGGATCTGAAGGCGGCGGCGGCCTAGCGCGCACGAAAAAGGGGCGACGCGAACGCCGCCCCTCTCCGGTTGTTTCAGGCGTAGCCGCGTTTAGGCGGCCTTCTTCGCCTTGTCGGCCTTGCCGGCGGTTTCGCCCTCGATCAGGGCCTTGCCGGTCGCGATCTCGATGCGGCGCGGCTTGAGGGCCTCGGGCAGCTCGCGTTGCAGGTCGATGGTCAGCAGGCCGTTCGACAGGTCGGCGCCCTTGACCACCACATAGTCGGCCAGCTGGAAGCGGCGCTCGAAGTCGCGCTCGGCCAGGCCGCGATGCAGATAGGTCTTCTGCGGCGCCGCATCGTCGTTGGCGGCCTTCTTGCCGGTGACGGTCAGGGAGTTTTCCTTGGCCTCGATGTTCAGCTCGTCGGGCGAGAAGCCGGCGACGGCGATTTCGATGCGATAGGCGTTCTCGCCGGTCGTCTCGATATTATAGGGGGGCCAACCGTTTTCCTGGCTGGAGCGCGCGGCGCTTTCCAACTGGCGGGCCAGGCGGTCGAAGCCGACGGCGGAACGGTACAGCGGCGAGAAATCATAGGTACGCATGGGTCATCCTTCTGACATTCAGCAAGGTTGAACCGCCCGGCGATTTTGCCCCGGACGGCGGAGGGGGTCAGCCCCGGCGGTCCGAAATCGGCCCCGTCAGGTCTGGAGAGCCCAGGATCGGCGCTCTCGGATGAAGAGGTAGGCGCGCATTTTCGCGGCGCAAGGGGCGCCTCAATCGGCGAGCAGCCGCGCGAAATCGTCGCTTGGCCCAATCCGCGCCTTGCCGAGGCCGCGAAGCGCCGTAAGGGTTACAGATTGTTTCTTTTTAGGACCGACCGGAGCCCCCTATGCGATCCCTCGTCCTCGCCGCCATCCTGGCGTCCGCCTTCGTCGCGCCCGCTTTCGCCCAAAGCACCCCGCCGGAATCGCCGGCCCTGCAACACCGTCAGGGCCTGTCGATGGAGATGCCCAAGGTCGAGGAGGACGCTGCGCTTCAGGCCGCGATCGCTTCGTCCGCCCGGCCCGAGGCCGACCGCGTCCGCGACAGCCAGCGCCATCCGTTCGAGACCCTGACCTTCTGGGGCCTGCAGCCTGGCCTGACCGTGGTGGAGATCGAACCCGGCCGCGCCGGCTGGTGGCGCAACATCCTGGAGCCCTATGCGGCGGCCACCGGCGGGACCTACGTCGGCGTCGGCAAGCCGACCGAGAGCATGGGCGTGGCTGATGGTTCCGCCGACATGGTGGTGGTGGCGCGGGCCTTCCACAACTGGTCCAGCGACGGTCGCACCGACCCCTATCTGGCGGCCTTCTTCAAGGCGCTGAAGCCGGGCGGCGTCCTGGCGGTCGAGCAGCACCGCAGCGTCGACGGCCTGAACGTCGCCGACGTGGCCTCGACCGGCTATGTGCCCGAAAGCTACGTCATTCACGCCGCCCGTCGCGCGGGCTTCGAGTTGGAGGCGCGCAGCGAACTGAACGCCAACGCCAAGGACGACCGGGATCATCCCTTCGGCGTCTGGACCCTGCCGCCGACGCGATCTTCGCAGAAGGACGGGCGGGTTCTGACCGCCGAGGAAAGGGCCGGCTTTGACGCCATCGGCGAGAGCGACCGCATGACCCTGCGATTCCGTAAGCCCGAGGCCGCGAACTGATGCCGTTTGCGGTTTTGACCCCGGCGAAGAAGCGTCTTAAGCCCAAGGCCATGATGATCTCCATGACGGTCCTGGCCCAGGGAGGCGCGCATGGCTGAGCGTTCGACGCGACGCGCGGTCCTGGCGGGCGCCTGCATGGCCGCCTTCGCCGGCCTGGCCGCCTGCGGCAAGAAGGAAGAGAAGGCGGCGGCGCCGCAAGCGCCCGCCGTTCCTGCCGGTCCGGCGGAAGGCTCGCTGGAATGGGCCGTCGCCGGCGCCTGGCGCTCGGCCTCGGACAAGGCGCGCGACCCCGCCCGCCATCCGGTCGAGACGCTGCGTTTCTTCGGCCTGCAGCCCAAGATGACGGTGGTGGACTTCTGGCCCGGCAGCGGCTGGTTCATCGACATCCTGGCCCCTTATCTGAACAAGGGCGGCGGCTCGCTCTATCTGGCGGGCTTTGCCGAGGGACCGGCCGCCGACCCTGCCCAGATCGCCATCAACAACGCCCTGAAGGCCAAGCTGGAGGGCGACAAGAAGCTGTACGGTCAGGTCCAGTTCAGCGCCTTTGGCGCCGGCACGGGTCCGGTGGCGCCGGCAGGCACGGCCGATCTGGTGCTGTTCATGCGCTACATCCACGCCTGGATGGCCGCCGGTCTGGCCGAGAAAGCCTTCGCCGACGCCTATGCCGCCCTGCGGCCCGGCGGCGTCCTGGGGGTCGAGCAGCACCGGCTGCAGCCGGACGAGGACCAGGACCCGGCGGCGGCCAACGGCTATGTCCAGGAAGCCTTCGTCAAGCAACTGGCCGCCGAGGCCGGCTTCGTCTTCGTCGAGGCGTCCGAGATCAACGCCAACCCGGCCGACACCAAGGACCACCCCTTCGGGGCCGACACCCTGGCGCCCATTCGCCTGACGGCGCCCATGGGGCAGCCGGCCAACCCCGAGTTCGACCGCACCAAATACGACGCGATCGGCGAGAGCGATCGCATGACCTTGAAGTTCAGGAAGCCCGAGTGAACCGCGCCACCGCCTTCGCCGCCCATGCGCCCCTGATGGGGGTTCCCGGCGCCGCTTCGCCTCCCGGCGGAGAGGGCGACTGGTATCGCGGCGCGGGCGGGCTTCGCCTGCGCGCGGCCCTGTGGACGCCGTCGGCCATGGTGGCCAAGACGCCGCGCGGCACGGTGGTGCTGAGCCCCGGCCGCACCGAGCCGATCGAGAAGTATTTCGAGGTCATCGGCAACTTCCTGGCGCGCGGCTTCTGCGTTCTGGCCCACGACTGGCGCGGTCAGGGCCTGTCGGCGCGGCTGCTGCCGGACCGGCTGCGCGGCCACGCCCGCGCCGTCGAGGAGTTCCTGGACGACTACGCCCGCCTGCTGGACGCCTATGAGGCCAAGGCGCCCAAGCCCTGGATCATGGTCGGCCACTCGATGGGCGGGGCGCTGAATCTGCTGTCGCTCGAGGCCGGCGAGAGCCGGTTCGCCGGCGCCCTCCTGTCCAGTCCCATGCTGCGCATCAAGACCGGCAAGCGGTCGATGTGGTCGGTCAAGCTGGCGGTGCGGTGGAGCCTGCGCCACGGCAAGGCGGGCGACTATGTGCTGGATAATCCCGATGATCCCTTCGACCACACCTTCGAGAAGGATGGCCTGACCTCGGATCAGAACCGATACGACCTGTGGCGTCAGCAACTGTATGCCTGCCCGCACCTGGCCATCGGCGGCCCGACCTGGGGTTGGCTGGCCTTCGCGCTGGACGCCGGGGAACGGGCGCTGAAGCCGCGTGCGCTGAAGTCGGTCAAGATCCCCGTCTGCGTGGTTCAGGCGTCGGAGGACGACAAGGTCTGGAAGCAGACCAACCGCTGGGCGGCGCGCCGTCTGGGACGGGGGCGCTATGTCGAGGTGCCGGGCGCCCTGCACGAGGTCATCATGGAGGCCGACCCCCTGCGCGGCGTCTTCCTGGATGAGTTCGACGCCCTGGCCGGCTATGTCGCCCCCGCCGAAGGGCAGGCCGCGACGCCCGCCCCAGCCCCCACGTCGGGAAAGAGCGCGGCTTAAGCGTTCAGCACCGCCAGGGCCTGAGCGGTCAGGGCGGCGTCGCCCACCGCCAGGATGCGGCCGTCGCCGTCGGGCGTCTGGCCGGACCAGCCGGTGACACGCCCGCCCGCCGCCTCGACGACGGGTTTGAGCGCCGACCAGTCCCAGACCTTCAGCTCGGTCTCGGCCACCAGGTCGATGCGGCCGGCCGCCACCATGGCGTAGGCATAGGCGTCGCAGCCCAGGCGGGCCAGGCGGGCCGAGGCGCGCAACCGCGTCCAGGCCTCGCGGTCGGGGCCGACGAAGATGTCAGGGTCGGTGGTGGCGATCAGGGCGTCGGACAGGGCCGGACAGGCGCGGGTCTTGAGCGGGGTCTCGGCGTCGCCGCGCAGCAGGCGGGCGCCGGAGGGGCCGCCAAGGAAGATCTCGTCGAGGTAGGGCTGACCGATGGCGCCGATCAGGGGCTGATCGTCATGACGCAGAGCGATCAGGGTGGTCCACAAGGGCAGGCCGGCGATGAAGGCGCGGGTGCCGTCGATGGGGTCCAGCACCCAGACATGGTCGGCGTCAGGACGGTCCTCGCCGTATTCCTCGCCGATGACGCCATGATGCGGATAGCGGGCGGCGATCAGGCGGCGAATGGCGGCCTCGGCGGCGCGGTCGGCCTCGGTGACGGGGTCGAAGGCGCCGGGCCCCGCCTTGTTCTCCTGCGCGAACTGGCCGCGGAAGAAGGGCAGGGCCGTGCGCGCGGCCTCATGCGACAGTTCGACGGCGAAGGTTTCCAGTTCGGTCATGCCGAGCAGATACACCGCCCGTCGTCGAGGAGCGAGGGGCCGGTCTGACGAAGAGTCAGGCGGCCTTGCTGCCGGGGTGCAGGCTTTCGGCGCGCACGAAGGGTTCGATGCTGACCGCCGGGACGGCCCGTTCGATGGCTTCGCCGAGGCCGTCGTAGAAATAGCTGATCGGGGTCTCCAGCGCCTCGGCCAGTTCCCACAGGCGGGCGGCCGAGATGCGGTTGGCGCCGCATTCGTATTTCTGGATCTGCTGGAAGCGCACGCCGACCTGGACGGCGAGCTGCTGCTGGGTCAGGCCCAGAAGGCGACGGCGGCGACGCAGGCGGCGGCCCAGGTGAAGATCGATGTCGGCGGCCATGACGGCCCCTCCCTCTGATGATCTGCGCTGTGCCGGTTCGGCACGGCTCAGGCATCTCGCCGCAAGGGGCGTGCCGTTTTCGCCTGTCGCGCGAACGGTGAAGCTTATTGAGGGGGCCAGGCAACCTGAGCCGGCGCGGCGCATTACGGTCAAGGCATCACGCCTTTTTACGGGAGGGACAGAATGAGCGGATTTGGATTCATCGCCTGGATCATCATCGGCATTGTCGCCGGATGGCTGGCGGAAAAGATCATGAAGCGCAGCCACGGCCTGCTGACCAACCTGATCGTCGGCGTCATCGGCGCCCTGATCGGCGGCTTCCTGGCCAATAACCTGCTGGGCATCGACGCCTCGGGCAACTGGATCGTCGGCATCATCGTCGCCACGGTCGGCGCCGTGGTGCTGTTGTTCCTGCTTGGCCTGGTCAAGAAGCGGGCCTGAGCCGTTTCCTGAGACTGAACGACAAAGGGGCGGCCCATGACGGGCCGCCCCTTCTTCATTCCGACCCGAGGGATCAGGCGGTCGGTTCGTCGGCCGGCGGCTCCACCGGCGCGGCCGGAGGCGCGTCCGTGGCGTCAGCCGGCGGAGTCGCTTCGGCCGGGGCCTCGCCGCCGATCGGAGCGGCGGCCTGGAAGTCGGCCAGGCTGGCGTTGACGACGATGGCGTCGCCGTCCTGGCGGATGCCGGCGACCGGCACCGGGCGGACGGAGCCATCGGCGCCGCGCACGGTCAGTTCCTGGCCCGAGGCGCCGTTCTGGGCGCCGACCAGCTTGCCGAGCTCCGAACCGTCGGCGCTCTTGACCGTGGCGCCAGGCGTCAGGGTCAGGCTCTGGGGTTGTGCCGCAGGCGCCTCAGCGGTAGCCGGTTCGGGCGTCTGCGGCGTCGTGGCGTCTTGTGCGAGCACAGGGGCGGCGAAGAGGAAGGCGCCGGCGATGCCGGTGAGCAGGGCGGTCTTGCGGATCATGAGGTTACTCCGGTCAAGCGAGTCTGGCGCTCGCGAAAAGGTGAACTCGCTACATTTCAGATTGTTTCACCTGCCCAGAAATGACCTTTTCAGCGCCCCAAACCGCCGATTCTTGCTCTATGACGGGCGCACACCCCGAGAGGACGAATGACAGCGACGAAACGACAGGGCGGAGCCGGGCGAATCCTCCAGCGACTGGGAGGCCTGGCCTATGAGTTGACGCCCCAGGTCTTCGCCGTAGCCTCCTTCATTCTGGGCGCGATCATGCTGTTGTCGGCGGCGACCCCGGCCTTCACCGGACGGCTGCAGCTGCTGGACCGGATCTCGGCCCCCATCGTGATCGACCTGTCGCATTTCGGCGCCAGCGTGACCGGCTTCCTGTTGCTGCTCGTGTCGGCGGGGCTGTGGCGCCGACGGCGGGGCGCCTATTACGCCGCCCTGTTCGGCCTGATGCTGGGGGCGGTCTTCTCGCTGATGAAGGGCCTGGACTGGGAAGAGGCGGCCGAGCTGACCCTGGCGGCGGCCCTGCTGCTGCCGTGCCGGGCGGCCTTCAACCGGCGGTCGCGCCTGGGCGAACCCTTGAGGCCCGGCTGGCTGCTGATGCTGGCGGCCGCCGTCGTGGCCATGCTTTGGCTTGGCTTCTTCGCCTATCGCGACACGGCCTATACCGATGAGCTGTGGTGGACCTTTCTGACGGACAAGCAGGCCTCGGGCTTCCTGCGGGCGGGCGCCGTGCTGGCGATCCTGACCCTGGCGGTGGCGGTGCGCTCCTTGCTGACGGCGCCAGGCGCGCGCAGCCACGGCCCGGCCGGTCCGGCCGACATCGAGCGCGCCCGCGCGGCCCTGCTGGAGGCCGACACGGCCGCGCCCGAGGCGGGCTTGGCCCTGCTGGGCGACAAGGCCCTGTTGTTCAGTCCCTCGGGGCGCAGCTTCATCGCCTATCGCGTGCGGGGGCGGCGCTGGATCGCCATGGGCGAGGCGGCGGGGCTGAAGGCGGAACGACTGGAACTGCTGTGGGCCTTCGCCGAGATGGCCGACAGCTATGGCGGCACGCCGGTCTTCTATTCGGTCGGCGAGGGCATGCTGGCGGATCTGGCCACCCTGGGTCTGGCCGTGCGGAAGGTCGGCGAGGCGGCCGTCATCGACGCCGAGCATTTCTCGACCGAGGGCAAGGGCAAGCAGAACCTGCGGACCGCTGTGAACCGGGCCGAGCGCGAGGGCGCGACCTTCGAGGTGCTGGCGCCGGGCGCCGTTCGGCCGCTGGAGGCCGAGCTTCGGGCGGTGTCTGACGCCTGGCTGGATCACCACAACGGATCGGAGAAGGCTTTTTCGCTGGGCCGTTTCGACATCGATTATCTGGATCGTTCGCCGGTCGCCGTGGCCTGGGAGGAAGGGCGGATCGTGGCCTTCGCCAACCTGCTGGTCGGGGCGAAGGGCGAGGAGGTCATGATCGACCTGATGCGTCATGACCCGGAGGGGCCGCACGGGATCATGGACTATCTGTTCACCCGCACGGCCCAGTGGGCGCGGGCGGAGGGCTTCAAGCGGTTCGACCTGGGCATGGCGCCCCTGTCGGGTCTGGAGGACCGGCGCCTGGCCCCCGTCTTCGCCCGCGTCGGCGCCCTGGTGTTCGAGGAGGGCGGGGCGGTCTACGGCTTCCAGGGTCTGCGCGCCTACAAGTCCAAGTTCGGGCCGGACTGGCGGCCGAAATTCATCGCCGCCTCGACCTCGACCCCTCTGGCCCTGGCCCTGCTGGATGTGGCCCTGCTGACCAGCGGCGGCTGGCTGGGGCTGCTGGGGGTGAGGAAGTAGAAGTCTGCAGCCCTCTCCCATCGGGAGAGGGAGTAGAAAGCGCGCTTCAAGCAGCTCGAAGGGCGGCAGGCCCAAGCAAGAGGGCCTCGAGCAGCCCGAAGGGCGGTAGGCCCAAGCAAGAGGGCCTCAAGCAGCCCGAAGGGCGGTAGGCCCAAGCAAGAGGGCCTCAAGCAGCCCGAAGGGCGGTAGGCCCAAGCAAGATGCCCCAACAAAAAAGGCGGCCCTTGCGGACCGCCTTCTTCGTTTCGGTTGTCGTCAGCCTTAGTCCGGCTTGACGCGCTTCTTGCGGAACGAGGGGTTCAGAACCGCCTTGCGAAGACGGATCGACTTGGGCGTCACTTCGACCAGTTCGTCTTCTTCGATGTAGGCGATGGCCTGTTCCAGCGACATCGCGCGCGGCGGGGTCAGGCGAACCGACTCGTCCTTGCCGGCGGCGCGGACGTTGGTCAGTTGCTTGCCCTTGATCGGGTTGACGTCCAGGTCGTCCCAACGGCTGTTCTCGCCGATGATCATGCCCTGATAGGTCTTCTCGCCGGCGCCGACGAACATGACGCCGCGGTCTTCCAGGTTCCACAGGGCGAAGGCGGCGGTGTCGCCGTCCGAGTTCGAGATCAGCACGCCCTTCAGACGGCCCTCGATGGCGCCCTTGTGCGGTTCGTAGTGCGAGAAGACGCGGTTCAGCACGCCCGAACCGCGCGTGTCGGTCAGGAACTCGCCCTGATAGCCGATCAGCGAGCGCGAGGGGCACTTCAGCTGGATGCGGGTCTTGCCGGCGCCCGACGGGCCCATGTCGGTCATTTCGGCCTTACGGGCCGACAGCTTCTCGATGACGATGCCCGAGAACTCGTCGTCGACGTCGACCATGACGTCTTCGATCGGCTCCAGCTTCTCGCCGTTCTCGCCGGTCTGGAAGACCACGCGCGGACGCGAGATCGAGACCTCGAAGCCTTCGCGGCGCATGTTTTCGATCAGAACGCCCAGCTGCAGTTCGCCACGGCCGGCGACCTCATAGGCGTCGCCGCCTTCGGTCGTGGTGACGCGGATGGCGACGTTGGCTTCGGCTTCCTTCAGCAGGCGGTCGCGGATGACGCGCGACTGGACCTTGTCGCCTTCGCGACCGGCCAGGGGGCTGTCGTTGACCGAGACGGTCATCGAGATGGTCGGCGGGTCGATCGGTTGCGCCGGCAGGGCGTCGACGACTTCCATGGCGCACAGGGTGTCGGCCACGGTGGCCTTGGACATGCCGGCGATGGCGACGATGTCGCCTGCTTCCGAACCCTCGTCCAGGGCCTGACGCTTCAGGCCGCGGAAGGCCAGAACCTTGGTGATGCGGCCGCGCTCGATTTCCTTGCCGTCACGGTCCAGGGCGTGGATGGCCATGCCGGGAACGGCCTTGCCGCTCTGGATGCGGCCGGTCAGCAGGCGGCCCAGGAAGGGGTCGCTTTCGATCAGCACGTTCAGCATCTGGAACGGCTTGTCCTTGTTTTCCTGCACCTTGGGCGCGGGAACGTGGTCGACGATCAGGTCGAACAGCGGGTGCAGGTTGTCGTTGGGGACGTTCAGGTCCAGCGTCGCCCAGCCCGAACGGCCCGAGGCGTAGATGTGCGGGAAGTCCAGTTGCTCGTCCGTCGCGCCGATGGCGGCGAACAGGTCGAAGGTCTCGTTGTGGACGCGGTCCGGGTCAGCGTGGGCGCGGTCGACCTTGTTGATGCAGAGGATCGGACGCAGGCCCATCTTCAGCGCCTTGGTCAGCACGAACTTGGTCTGGGGCATGACGCCCTCTTCGGCGTCGACCAGGATGACGCAGCCGTCCACCATGCCCAGGATGCGCTCGACTTCACCGCCGAAGTCGGCGTGGCCGGGGGTGTCGATGATGTTGATGCGGGTTTCGCCGGCCTTGCCGTTCCAGAGCACCGAGGTGCACTTGGCCAGGATGGTGATGCCGCGCTCTTTTTCCTGGTCGCCGGAGTCCATGGCGCGCTCAGTGGTCGCCTCGTTGGCTCGGAAGACGCCGGACTGAGCCAGCAGCTGGTCAACCATGGTGGTCTTGCCGTGGTCAACGTGGGCGATGATAGCGACGTTACGAAGGTTCATTTCGGGCTCGGGCGGACTGTGTTCGGCCACGGAAGTCCGGGCCGCTGCAAGATGCGGAAAGCGGGAAGGAAGCGGCGCCTCTTACAGCCCTATCGACCGAAAGGCCAGCGGGGCGGTTCGATTGTGCGTCAGGCGGGTAAAATGAGCACGATCGTCGCCAGCGCAAGCGCGCCGATCAGCAGGGCGGACAGGGCGGCCACGGCGGCCACGCGCGGCCCGGCGCGGACCACGGCGCGCGGATCGACCATCAGGCCCAGGGCGGCCATGGCGATCAGGGTCATGGCGGTCACGCCGGCCTGCAGCGGGGGCAGCACGACCTCGGGGATCAGGCCCGTCGAGCGCAGACCCATCAGGATCAGGAAGACGATGATGAACCAGGGAGCCATGTGGTGCAGCTTGGGCCGCTTGGCGCCTTCGACTTTTCCAGAACGCATCAGGCCCAGGACCAGGCAGACCGGGCCCAGCATCAGGACGCGGACCAGTTTGACGATCGCGCCGGTCTGGACAGCCAGCAGTCCGGCGGGGGCGGCGGCGGCCAGGACCTGGGGCACCGCATAGACGGTCAGGCCGGCCAGGACGCCGACCTTGGTGGCGTCAAAGCCCGCCAACGCCCCGACGACGGGGACCAGCAGGACCACGGCGATGCCGAGGACGGCGGTGAAGCCGATGGCGGCGGCCACGTCCTCGCCCTCGGCCTCGATCACCGGGGCGACGGCGGCGATGGCCGAGTTGCCGCAGATGGCGTTGCCGCAGGCCACCAGCAGGGCCATGGCCGGCGGCAGGCCGAAGGCGCGGCCCAGGGCATAGCCGCCGACGATGGCCAGAACCACCACGCCGACGATGGCCAGCAGCAGGACGGGGCCCAGGGCCATGACGGCGGCGCCCGACACGGTGGCGCCCAGCAGGGCGACGGCGACCTCCAGCAGGGTCTTGGCGCTGAACTGCACACCGGGCGCCCAGACGCTGGACGGGGTCCAGAACAGGCGCAGGCCCGCCCCCATCAAGATGGCGATGACCAGACCCTCGACCCAGGGATGGCCGAAAAGGTTGGTCTCGATGATCTGCAGCCCATAGGCGACCGCGCCGACCCCGGCGCTCAGCAGGACGCCGGGCAGCAGGCGGGCCAGACCCTGAAACAGATCGGTCGGGCCGTGGTGGGCGTGGGTGCTGGAATGATGGGCGGTCGTCATGACGGCGCATCATCTGCTCCGTCGTCTGATCGTTCCAACGGATAGTTATGGATTTAACAATCGATAAAAGCGATTGATTGGCCATGACCTTGGAACAGCTCCGCATCTTTGTCGCCGTGGCCGAGCGCCTGCACATGACGCGGGCGGCGGAAGCCCTGAACCTGACCCAGTCGGCGGTCAGCGCGGCGGTGGCGGCGCTGGAGGCGCGGCACGGGACCCGACTGTTCGACCGGGTCGGACGGGGGCTGGCGCTGAACGCGGCAGGGGCCGCCTTTCTGCCCGAGGCGCGGGCGGTGCTGGCCCAGGCCGAGGCGGCGGAGCAGGCGCTGGACGATCTGGCCGGGCTGAAACGCGGTTCGGTGCGGCTGTTCGCCAGCCAGACCATCGCCGCCTACTGGCTGCCGCCGCGCATGGCGGCCTTTGCGCGGGCCCATCCGGAGATCCAGCTGCACCTGTCGATCGGCAATACGCACCGGGTGGTCGAGGCGGTGCTGGCGGGCGAGGCGGAACTGGGCCTGATCGAGGGGGCGTTCGAGGCGTCCCGGGTCGAGAAGGTGCGGATCGACGCCGATCGTCTGGTGGTGGTGGCGGCGCCAGGGCATCCGCTGGCGGGGCGAGACGAGGCCCTGTCGGCGGCGGAGCTGAAGGGGCTGGACTGGGTCTTGCGGGAAGAGGGGTCTGGGACGCGCAGCGAGTTCGAGGCGGCGCTGCCGCGCGGCGTCGCGGCGGGGCTGCGGGCCGTCCTGACCCTGCCGTCCAACGAGGCCATCCTGTCGGCGGTGGCGGCGGGGGGGCTGGTCACGGCGATCTCGGAACTGGCCGCCCAGCCCCTGATCGAGGCGGGGCGGCTGGTTCGTCTGCCGCTCGAACTGCCCGAGCGGCCGTTTCATCTGCTGCGCCACCGCGAACGGCGGCCCAGTCGCGCCGCGGAAGCTTTTGCTTCCGCGCTGTGAGGGAAGAACGGAGGCCTTCGCCTCCGCCTTGTAGAGGTTCTAGACCTTGGCCGAGCGGCTGCGGATCCACGAATAGAGAGCGAAGGTCAGGACCGCGAAGGCGGCCAGACCGGCCCACATGGCGGGCCAGGTCGTGTCCTTGGGCAGAAGCGCGAAGGGGGCTTCGTTCCGGGTGCTGACGATGACGGCGGCGGTGAAGACGCCGAACAGGCTTTCGCCCACGATCAGGCCCGAGGCCAGCAGAACGCCCATGCGGCGGCCCACGTCGGCGAAACGGGTCGTGGCGATCCACTTGTCATAGGCCCAGCCGCAGACGGCGCCGACGACCAGCATGGTGGTGACGGCGGCCGGCAGATAGACGCCGATGCCGGCGGCCAGAGGCGGCAGCTTGACCTTGTCCTTGGTCGCGCCGCGCAGGACGACGTCGAGGATGATGACGCCGACGCCGACCAGGGCGCCGACGCCGATCAGGTCCCAGCGCAGCTCGCCGCTGATGACGCCCTTGGCCAGGGCCGAGATCAGGGTGGCTTGCGGGGCCGCCAGGGTCTGGGCGCCTTGCACGATGGCGGGGGGGCCGCCTTCAAAGCCGAAGGCCTGGTTCATCATGTCCAGGACGAAGGGGATGACCAGGGCGCCGGCGACGACGCCGACCAGCAGAGCGGTCTGCTGACGCCAGGGCGTGGCCTCGACCAGTTGGCCGGTCTTGAGGTCCTGCAGGTTGTCGTTGGAGATGACGGCCACGGCGAAGACCACGGCGGTGACGATCAGGGCGAAGGCGATGATCGAGGGATCGGCGGGCACGCCGGCGATGGCCATGACACCCAGCATCAGCAGGGAGGCGATGATGATGGCCAGGATGCCGACGCCCGAAACCGGGCTGTTGGACGAGCCGATCAGACCGGCCATGTAGCCGCAGATGGCGGCCACGGCGAAGCCGACGACCACGACATAGATCAGGCCGCCGACGACCAGCAGGGGGGCTGAACCGGCCAGGGCCGTGCCCTGGGCGAAGACGGCCAGCAGGACGGCGATGCCGACCAGGGCGGCGATCGACAGCAGACCGACGAACTTGATCGGAATGTCCTGCTCGGTGCGGTCCAGAACCTCGCCGTGGGCGCGCTTGGCCTGGGCGGCGATGGCCGAGGCCAGGCCGGCGACCAGGGGCTTGGCCAGCTTGGCCAGGGTCCACAGGGCGGCGACGCCGATGACGCCGGCACCGATGAAGCGGACTTCCTTGGCCCAGACGGTCATGGCCAGTTCCTCGGCCGGGGCGCCGGCAGGCAGGCTGGCGGCGATCGAGGGCACGCCGTGGGCGGCGGCCCAGGCCACGAACTCGGGCGAGGTCAGGATGGGGACGAAGATCAGCCAGGCCAGGACCAGGCCGAACAACTGGGTCAGGCCGACGGCCAGGCCGATCAGGTGGCCGGCGCCCAGAAGGGCGAACTGCATGGAGAAGCCGACGCCGGTGGCGCCGCCGCCGAGCGCCGCAGGCAGGCGCGCGAAGGCGGTCGTTTCAGCGGCGAAAACGCGGGCCGAGGCCAGGAAGGCGAAGAAGGCCGAGGCGATGGCGCTGCCGATCACCACGAACAGGCCGGAGCGGTTCTCGCGCACGGCCTCGGCGGATTCATCGGCGCCCGGCGAGCCGACCTTGAGCACCTCGGCGGCGGCGACGCCCTCGGGGTAGGGCAGGCCGCCCTGGACCACCAGGGTGCGGCGCAGGGGAATGGAGAAGGTCACGCCCAGCACGCCGCCGAGCACGCAGATGGCCACCGACTCCCAGAAGGGGAAGTTCATCCACCAGCCGATCATGACCAGGCCGGGCAGGACGAAGATGATCGAACTCATGGCGCCGCCAACCGAGGCGACGGTCTGAACCGTCATGTTCTCCCAGATGGTCGAGCCCTTGAAGGCGCGCAGCAGGGCCATGGAGATGACCGCCGCCGGAATGGCCGAGGCGAAGGTCAGGCCGACCTTCAGGCCCAGATAGGTGTTGGCCGCCGTAAACACCGCCGCCAGCAAGCAGCCCAGGATCAGGGCGCGGATGGTCAGTTCGATGCGTTTGCCGGTGCTGGGAGGGCTGTCTGTCATGCGGGTTCTTTCCATTGTCGCGCGGAGGTAATCCCGAAAGCGCGGCCGTGACAACGGGTCGCGCAGAGATAGGCGAAGACCTCTCCCTCCCTTCATGGGGAGGGTGGTCGCGTCAGCGACCGGGTGGGGAGGGCCAGGTGATGCTGAGTTCTGAGTCTGTATAGCCCAAGCGCCCCCACCCGTCTGGCGCTGCGCGCCAGCCACCCTCCCCATGAAGGGGAGGGAGAACACGCCTATCCGCCTCGCGATAACGCGGGCGGTGAGAGGGCTGGGCGGGGCGAGTTGTGATGGCGCGCGCATTTGCCTTCTCCCCTTGCGGGAGAAGGTGGGCCCGAAGGGCTCGGATGAGGGGTTGCGCGACGGCAGCCACGGGGCTCGGCTCAATGCGCGGCGAGACCCCTCATCCGTCTGCCTTCGGCAGCCGCCTTCTCCCACAAGGGGAGAAGGATTAGATGTGCGCCATGCCTGAATTACCCGAAGTCGAAACCGTGCGGCGTGGTCTGGAGCCGGTGCTGGAGGGGGCGCGGTTGACGCTGCCGCGTCAGAACCGACCGGACCTGCGCTTTCCCTTTCCCGAGCGGTTCGTCGAGCGGCTGGACGGGGCGACGGTGCTGCGGCTGGATCGGCGGGCCAAGTATCTGCTGTTCCCGTTGTCGACCGGGGAGACCTGGGTGACGCATCTGGGCATGACCGGGCGGTTCACGCTGGAGGGCGTGGCGCCGGGGGCGTTCGAGACGGAGGCGCCGGTGGTCGGCAAGCATGAGCACATGAGCCTGACGGCGGAACGGGCCGGGGTGCTGACGCGGCTGGGATACGCCGATGCGCGGCGGTTCGGCTTCATGGGGCTGATCCCGACGGAGGCGGTCGAGGGTCACGCCTGGTTCTCAGGGCTGGGGCCGGAGCCGCTGGGCAACGGCTTTTCCGCAGCTCATCTGGCCGAGGTCTTTGACGGCAAGGCGCAGAACATCAAGGTCTCGCTGCTGGACCAGAGGAATGTGGCGGGTCTGGGCAATATCTATGTCTGCGAGGCGCTGTATCGCGCGCGCATCTCGCCGCTGACCCCGGCGGGCAAGGTCAGCCGGCCCCGGCTGGAGCGACTGACGACCGAGGTGAGGCAGGTGCTGGCCGACGCCATCACGGCGGGCGGCTCGACGCTGAAGGACTTCGCCAATGTCGAGGGCGGGCAGGGCTATTTCCAGCATCGCTTCGACGTCTATGGCCGCGAGGGCGAGCCGTGCCGGACGGAGGGTTGCGGCGGCGCAGTGGCGCGCCTGGTCCAGGGCGGGCGCTCGACCTTCTTCTGTCCGGTCTGCCAAAAACGGTGATGTGTCGGAAAAATCCGACGTGATGTAAAAAATAATAGACATGATGTCTGTGTCGTGCGACATCGCCTCATCGCTTGGGATCAAGGAGGAGGCGGCCATGTCGTTCAGGGAAAAACTGTCGTGGGGCGTGCTGCTGACCACCTCGGCGGTGTGGAGCTTTTACTTCGTGCGGCTGGGGCTGAAAGCGGCCGACGGCCTGCTGACCCAGGATCTGGTGCTGTGGACCATGGGGGTCTGCATCGGCTTCAGCCTTGCGGCCCACGTCGGATTTTCCATCCTGGCGGCGGTCAGCACGCCCAAGGCCGAGCGGGGCGTGGTTGATGAGCGCGAGCAGGGCGTGGCCCTCAAGGCTAGCTATACGGCCTTCGTGACCATGAGCGGCACGTTGGGGGCGCTGTCGGCCTATGGCTACTCCTATGCTCTGCGTCACCCGGACATGCTGGGACCCGATCCTCTGGCGCCGGCTCTGTTGCTGGCGGCCAACGGCTTCATCTTCGCCCTGGCCCTGTCCGAGGTGGTGCGCCATGCGACCCTGATCACCCTACTGCGCCGGGTCGGCTGACGCCGGACATAGGAGGAGCGCGTCATGAGCTTTCGTGAGAAGCATCTGTGGGTGGCTATCATCGCCGGGCTGGCGGTCTGGGGCGCCTATGCCTGGCGGTTTGGCGAGCGGGTCTTGGCCGGCGGACTGAAACAGGCGGATTTCGCCGCCGACATGGGCGGGCTGTTCATTCTTGGCCTGGTCGCGGTGGTGGTGCTGGAGGCCGGGCTGACGGCCCTGGCCATGCTGACGACCTCCAAGGCCGAGCGCCGGGCGCGCGACGAACGCGAAGGCGCAGCGACGCTGCAGGCCAGCCATGTCTCGCTGATGCTGCTGATCGGCCTGTTGGTGACGGTCTCGGCGGTCGCCTATGGCGTCGGCTTCTGGGGCAGCGTGAGGCCCGAGGGGCTGGCGCGGTGGATGATCCCCGGCAACGGCCTGGTCCTGGTCGCCAATGCGGTTCTGGGCTGCATCATGCTGTCGGAACTGGCGCGCTGGGCCCTGTCCCTGGCCATGTTGAAGCGGGGGCGGTGATGGGCAAGGCGCCGCCGCCTATAAAGAACCGCATCCGCGAGCTGCGCTTTCACGCCGGCGAGATGACCCAGGCCGATCTGGCCGCGCGCATCGGCATGACGCGCCAGACCATCGTGGCCATGGAGCAGGGCAAGTACTCGCCCAGCCTGGAGGCCGCCTTCCGCATCGCCCAGGTCTTTGGCGTCGAGATCGGCGAGGTGTTCCAGTGGGAGGGCTGATCATTCCTTATCCGCTCACCCCGGCGGACGCCGGGGTCCAGTAAGAACCTCAGGCTCAGGGGGGCGAGGGTCTGCGGGCGGCCAAAGAACTGGATCCCGGCTTCCGCCGGGATGAGCGGGTTGGTAAAGCCGGGGCGACATAATCAGGAGCGCCCCGATGGCCGACGCCTATTCCACCCTGCTGATCGAACGCCATGCCGAGGGCTATGCGGTCGTCACCCTGAACCGGCCGGAGGCGCTGAACGCGCTGAACACCACCCTGACCGGCGAACTGGGCGACTTCCTGGAGAGCGTGGCCGACGACGACAGCGTGCGCTGCGTGGTCCTGACCGGCTCGGTCAAGGCCTTCGCCGCCGGCGCCGACATCAAGGAGATGGCCGATCAGGCCTATGCCGACATGTATCGCGGCAACTTCTTCGCCCGCGCTCATGACCGGGTGGCCAGCTTCCGCAAGCCGATCATCGCGGCGGTGTCGGGCTATGCGCTCGGCGGCGGCTGCGAGCTGGCCATGCTGTGCGACTTCATCATCGCGTCCGAGACGGCCAAGTTCGGCCAGCCCGAGATCAACCTGGGCGTGGCCCCCGGCATCGGCGGCTCGCAGCGCCTGACCCGCGCCGTGGGCAAGGCCAAGGCGATGGACATGTGCCTGACCG
>Ga0308157_10001729_pt1 | contig 41321 bp, 40 predicted proteins | sample PhyBR1_FD_201035 | JGI IMG/M metagenome (GOLD analysis project Ga0308157, IMG submission 201035) | Phyllosphere microbial communities from UC Gill Tract Community Farm, Albany, California, United States - DLSLB.R1 | ecosystem: Host-associated > Plants > Phyllosphere > Unclassified | place: USA... | reverse complement strand
TTACTTTCAGTGAAAGACTGCGCATTGCGTGAGCTGTCATCAGAAACATCTTACCTTTCCCAGGTTGGCGTTTTCGGACTTTTTCCGTCGCCTTTTGACTTTTAATCTCCCCAAATGTCTCTTCCTGTCACCTACTATCTGCACCGATGCAGGTTTTGTTGCGGCGTGCTTGCGGAATTGTTGCGGAGTGTTTCGGAAATAAGGTGGTTTTGGGGGAGGACAGTGCTGTAAACTGCGAAGGTGGATTTTATGTTTTTGGGCAAAATTGGGAATTGAAAATGTGTGCAGGAATTTGTATATTTCACATCCATTAACACCATTATAAACTAAATGGCATTTAACGAAAATTCGAGAGTCAAAATTCCGGCTATACTGCAATTAATGAGTCTGGGTTATGAGTATGTTCCCTCGTCTAAGCAGATAAGAAACGAAGAAAACAATATTTTTTCTTCAATATTTATATCAGAGATCTCGAGAATCAATGAAATTTCGGAAGAAGAGGCCCAACGGATATTGGATGAAATCAATCTGGAGCTCGATTATGAGGATTTAGGAAAGAAATTCTATGAGCGCTTAACTGCAACTTCCGGCATCAAATTAATCGATTTCGACAGCTTCAATAACAACAGTTTTCATGTAACCACCGAGCTGACCTGTAAAAGCGGGGATGAAGAATTCAGACCTGATATTACCATTTTAGTTAACGGATTGCCACTTGCCTTTATTGAGGTTAAAAAACCACACAATAAGCAGGGCGTTATTGCAGAAAGGAACAGGATCAACACGCGTTTTAAGAACAAACACTTCCGACGGTTTGTCAATATTTCCCAATTACTGATCTTCTCCAACAACATGGAGTATGAAGACGGTATTGTGGAGCCTATTTTTGGAGCTTTTTATGCGACACCATCTTATGATCAGGTAAGCTTTAATTACTTCAGAGAAGATTCGGATTATCCGGTGAGACAGATTTTGTTACCCATATCGGACGATATGGAAAATAAAGTTCTGAAGGATAATAACATCAAGGTGATTAAAAACAGTCCGGAATACATCACCAACAAACAGGAAAATACACCGACCAACAGAATCCTGACTTCGTTGCTGGGTAAAGAAAGGCTACAGTTTATTCTGCAATATTCGATCGCGTATGTTCAGGAGGAAAATGCAGGTAAAATTTCTTACCAGAAGCACATTATGCGGTATCCGCAAATGTTTGCCACGCAGGCAATTTCCGCGAAACTGGACAAGGGTCAAAACAAAGGCATTATCTGGCATACCCAGGGTTCGGGTAAAACAGCTTTAGCCTATTTCAATGTTAAATATTTAACCGACTTTTTCGCCAAAAAACAAATCATTCCTAAATTCTATTTCATTGTCGACCGTCTGGATTTGTTGATTCAGTCTTCCGGTGAATTTGCCAACAGAGGTTTGAAGGTAAATCTGGTAAATTCCCGCCAGGATTTCATTAAAGACCTGCAGGTCGTGGGTGCCATTCACAACGACAGCGGTGTTCCTGAAATAACTGTCGTCAACATTCAGAAATTCAGTGAAGAGGCCATTTCAGCCAAGGAACTCAATTACGATATCAATGTCCAGCGCATTTACTTTCTTGATGAGGCACACCGCAGTTATAACCCCAAGGGAAACTATCTGGCGAACCTTATTAATTCAGACCGTAACGCGGTGATCATTGCGTTAACCGGAACCCCGCTTTTAAGGGAAGTCGCCAAAGAGTATGATTCTAAAATGCTGTTCGGCAATTATTTTCATAAATATTACTACAACAGTTCCATTGCCGATGGTTACACTTTACGTCTGATCCGGGAGGAAATTGAAGGAAGCTTTAAAATCCAGATGCAGGAGGTGATGGAAAAGATTAAAGTCCTGAAGGGGGAGATTACCGCCAGGGATATTTATGCAGATACCAAATTTGCTGAACCTCTTCTTGATTATATCACCAAGGATTTAATTCAGTTCCGCAGAGATTTACAGGATACGTCATTAGGCGGTATGGTAGTTTGTGATTCTGCCTCGCAGGCAAAAGAACTCTTCCGTCTTTTTCAGGAAAAATATGGCGAGCAGGAGACGGATGCGAGTGTATTGATGGTGGCGGAAGCTCCGGCGAAATACGGCCGTGATGAAGTACCGAAACTGACAGCCGCTTTGATTCTGCACGATGAAAACGATAAAACCATCCGCAAAGATTTAATTGGCGCTTATAAGGAATCCAAAGTCGATCTGCTCTTTGTTTACAATATGCTGCTTACAGGATTCGATGCAAAACGGCTCAAGAAACTGTATCTGGCAAGAGTCATTCAGGATCATAATTTATTACAGACTTTAACCCGCGTGAACCGTCCGTATAAAAAATATCGCTACGGTTACGTGGTCGATTTTGCTGATATCTCAAAAGCGTTCGACCGGACCAATAAAATGTATTTTGACGAACTTCAGGATCAGTTGGGAGACGAAATGGAAATGTATTCCCATCTTTTCAAATCTGAGCAGGAGATCAGGGACGAACTGAAGGAAATTAAAGAAACTTTATTTCACTACGATACGCAGAACAGAGAGCTGTTCTCGCAACAGATTGAGCAGTTGACCGATAAGAAGGAACTGCTTCGCCTGATAAAAGCCCTTCGAACCGCCAAGGAATTAAAAAACATCATTGCGGTGGAAGGTTATAGCGCTCTGCATGGAATTGAGGATTTCAATGTGCTGAACAGTCTTTTACTGATCGCACAGAACCGGGTGGACAATCTCAATTTCGTAGAAAGCATCGGCAGCGCGGAAGCTTCCAAAAACCTTCTGAACACGGCGCTGGAAGATATTATCTTTCAGTTTATCAAAATCGATGAGAGCGAACTGGTGCTGGCAGATGAGTTTAAAAATATTCTGCGTAAAACGAGAGAGTCCCTTCAGCATAATTTCGATCAGCAGGATGTGCATTTTGTAACTTTGCGCGAAGAACTCGAAAGGCTATTCAAAAAGAAAAATCTGAGCGAGGTTTCCCAACAGGATCTGGTAGAGAATATGCCGCTGCTGCAGAAGATCTACGACAAAGCCAAAGAGCTCAACCGTAAAAATGCATTGCTGAAAGCCAAATACGAAAACGACGAAAAATATACGCGAATCCACAAACGCCTGACCGAAAAGGGAACGCTCAACGCCAAAGAAAGCCAGCTGCACCGCGCCCTGATGCAGGTAAAGAATCAGGTGGATGAAAAGCTCATCAATCAGGACGATTTACGGAAGAACGAACCTTACTTCAAACGCTATCTTCTGCAGTTGGTGGTACAGGAGTTTAAAAAGAATGAAAATATCCCTTTGGATTTTGCCACCACAGAAACCATTAACAATATGATTGCAAATGAATATTTAAATCAGTATCATTATGTGTGACGGTGACTTCGGCTCCGCATGTGACTTCGGCTCCGCTCAGTCACCGCCGATCCCGCTCAGTCACCGCCACCCGGAAGCTGAGCGAAGTCGAAGCTTCAGTCACCGATCTATCACCCGGAGGCTGAGCGGAGTCGAAGCCGAGGAACCGAAGCCGAGGAACCGAAGCCGAGGAACCGAAACTTTTTATTATGAAAGGATATATGTACATATTATTGTGCGGTGACGGATCTTATTATACAGGAAGTACAACGAATCTGGAATTGCGTCTTCAACAGCATCAGTTGGGTGAAGGTGCAAATCATACCAGGAAACATCAGCCTGTGAAGCTGGTGTACTATGAAGAATACGACAGGATCGATGAAGCTTTTTACCGTGAGAAACAAATCCAGGGCTGGAGCAGGAAAAAGAAAGAAGCACTGATTAATGGCTGGGATGAGGAATTAAAAAAAGCAGCCCAATGCATGAATGAATCTCATTACAAAAACAAAAAGGACTTCGACTCCGAGTAGTGTGACTTCGACTCCGCTCAGTCACCGTCACCTTCACCCGGAGGCTGAGCGAAGTCGAAGCCTCAGTCACCGAAGCAGAAAAATAAATTAAAATAAAACGAATAAATATAAATGACCCACGATATTCACTTCATTACCAAAACCAAAGCACTTATCGACAATCTGAAAAGTGTCTGCGCCAATTACGGTTTGGGAAATGACGGCAACGAGTTTAAAATCATTACCCAGGTTTTTCTCTATAAATTCTTAAATGATAAATTCCGCTATGCGGTAAAACAGGAAATGCCGGCTCTGGACGACAGTGAAAACTTCTCCCAGGCGCTGCGCGATCTTCCGGAAGACGACTATCAGTTTTTGCTGGCAGCGCTCGATCCTAATATTCCAAGGCTCCAGCCGGAACATTTGATTTCTCATTTGTTCTCCAAACAGAACGACGGCGATTTTGCCAAACTCTTTGATGATACCTTAAGACAGATCAGTATCCAGAATGCGGAAGTTTTTTCGGTGAAATCATTTACGGGGGCCAAGGATATACTGTTCGATGAACTCAGCAATTTTATTTCCGACAGTTCACAGCGCGATGCCTTTTGCAAAGCCCTCATCAATAAACTCTTTGAATTCAGTTTTGAGGAAATGTTTAAGCAGAAATACGATTTCTTTGCGACCATTTTCGAATATTTAATCAAAGATTACAATACCGATTCGGGTGGTAAATATGCTGAGTATTACACGCCACATGCAGTTGCCAGAATTATGGCGCAGATTATGGTGCCGGAGCCTGTGAAAGGTGTGAAGGTGTACGATCCGAGTGCCGGATCCGGAACTTTGCTCATGAGTATCGCGCACCAGATCGGGGAGGAAAACTGTACCATTTATTCCGAAGATATTTCCCAGAAATCCAGCAATATGTTGAGGTTAAATTTAGTGCTGAATAACCTGACGCATTCCATCCCGAATATCATTAAGACCAATACCATTGCGCAGCCCTATTATCTGGAAACGAAGTTCGATTACATCGTTTCCAATCCGCCTTTTAAACTGGACTTTTCCGATTTTCATGCGGATCTGGACAAAGAGGTTTTTAAGAAAAGATTCTTTGCCGGAATTCCCAACATTCCCAAAAGCAAAAAGGAATCGATGTCCATTTATCTGATGTTCATTCAGCACATCATGCACAGTTTGAATGACAGCGGAAAAGCCGCCATCGTGGTTCCTACAGGATTTATAACGGCACAGTCGGGTATTGAAAAAAAGATCCGCGAACGCCTGATCGATAACGGTTGGCTTCGTGGTGTGGTGAGCATGCCGAGTAATATTTTCGCGAGTACCGGAACAAATGTGTCGGTGCTGTTTCTGGATAAAAAAGCCGATAACCAGCATATTGTGCTGATGGATGCTTCTAAACTGGGCGAAACCATTAAAGAAGGCAAGAACCAGCGAACCGTTCTAACTACTGCGGAAGAAGATAAAATCATTTCGACTTTTAATGAAAAACAAGCCGTAGAAGATTTGTCTGTAGTGGTTTCAAAAGAAGAAATTGTGGCAAAGAATTATTCCTTTTCGGCAGGGCAGTATTTTGAGGTGAAGATTGAATATGTGGATATTACGCCTGAAGAATTTGCAGAAAAGATGAATGGATTTGAAAGCCGCTTGGCAGATTTGTTTGAGCAGGGAAGTGTTTTGGATAGGGAAATTCAAAAACAATTACAAAGGTTGAAGATATGAGGAAGATGTTAGCTGATATTGTTGATATTAGAGGGAGAGTAGGCTGGAAAGGATATACAGTGAATGACCTAAGAAATGAAGGACCTTGGGTTATTGGCGCACATGATATTACATCAAGTCATAAATTAACCCTAAAAAACGCCAAGCACATTTCAAGAGAAAAATTTGAGGAATCACCAGAAATAAAAATTGAAAAGAACGATATCTTAATTGTTAAAGTTGGAAGCACAATCGGAAAGGTAGCAATAGTTAATTATGAGATAGGAGAGGCGTGTATTAATCCAAATACTGTCTTACTAAAAAATTGTAAAGAGATACCTCAATATTTATATTATTATCTAACCTCCGATCTAGGACAAAAATATTTAATAAATAATTCCTCTGCCAGTGCACAATCTGCTTTAAATCAAACAGATTTAAAAAAACTGCCCATTAATTTTCCTCCAAGAATAGTCCAAGAGAAAATTGCTGGGATTCTTTCCGCTTTAGACGACAAAATAGAACTCAACAATCAAATTAATGCCGAGCTGGAAGCCATGGCCAAAACGCTGTATAATTATTGGTTTGTGCAGTTTGATTTTCCTGATGAAATCGGGAAACCTTACAAATCTTCCGGCGGAAAAATGGTGTATCATGAGGTGCTGAAAAGGGAGATTCCTGAGGGATGGGAGGTGAAAAAACTATCTGAATGTATTGAGAAAATCATTGATTACAGGGGTAGAACACCAAAAAAACTGGAGAGCGATTGGTCGGAAAAGAAGGATGATATAATTGCTTTGTCTGCAAAGCATGTAAAAGGTGGTAAACTCGTAAATCTCGAAGCAGCCAATCGGGTTGATGGGAATCTATATTCCAAATGGATGAAAGAAGAGTTGAAGGAAGGTGATATCCTAATGACTTCAGAAGCACCCTGCGGCGAATTCTTCTATATAATTGGTGACACAAAGTACTGCTTAAGCCAACGTCTTTTTGCTATGAGAGCTAATAGCGAGATTATACATCATTCTTGTTTGTACTTTGAACTTTCTGCTGGAAATGGCTATTCGCAAATAATGGGTAAGGTAAGCGGCAGTACTGTCTTTGGAATTCGACAGGATGAGCTACGCACCGTGAATGTTTTAGTACCTGCAAAAGAACTACAGCAGTCGTTTGAAGAAAAAGTTATTCCTATTTATCAGAAGATTAGAATTAACGAAAAACAAAACCAGGAGCTCGCCCAATTACGGGATTGGCTACTGCCAATGCTGATGAACGGGCAGGTTACGGTAGGTGAGGTAGAGGAAAAGATGAGTATGGTGGCGGAGGAGCAGGTGGGATATCAAAAATCTTAATAATTTCAAGTAAGTTCACATGGAATATAAAAAGACAAATCCGGAAATAAAATACATTGACTTTATCAGGCTGGTAGCTCCATTGGCTGCTTTTAACAGTGTTGAGGGAAATGAATACGTGGTGAACTCCATTTCAGGATCAATAATGACTTTTACCCGGATGTCAACCGGCAAGCAATGGACAATGGATCTAAAGCAGGTATTAAAAGCATACCATGAACTTACAGATTTTAAAACAGCAAACTTTAAACCTTATGTACCGTTAACGCATTCTCCTGCATTGGGCTTGCTACTTAAAGTGGGATTACATCGATAGAACAAACAGATACTAACACAAATGACTGATAAATATGAGTTTAGATAATTTTTATAAACTACGGAAAGACTTTACCTTAATTGGATTAACTGGGAGAATGGGAGGCGGTTGCAATGATATTGCAAAAATTTTGTCTTCTCAAGTTAATCCTTTTATTAATCTGCAACTTACCGAAAACCTAAATATAAATGAGAAACAGAAATTTGAGATTTGTAAAGAATTTGTAAATAATACTTATAATGCTTGGGAACCTTTTAAACTACTAAAGTATAGAGATGTCTTATTAATGTTTTTTCTAGCTGAACTGCAGGTTAAAGTTAGAAACGAAATGAATCATATTAGTCTAGATATAGTAATGTCATTATTTAGAAGTCTATATAATGAGAACACAGTTAAAACCACAAGGATCGGGCAAGAAGAGAAAACTTTAAATCTAATCGAAGAGAAAATATATCCTTATTTCAGCAGCAAAAAGGTACAAATAGAGAATTACTTTAGAATATTTAATTTATACGATTCAAAGATTAATATTGAAAATATAGATGATAGTTGCGGAGAAGGTATAGTTGATTGTGAGCTATTTAACAATACATTTTTCGGTGAATTCTCTACTTTTTGCAAAGGATTTTATGATGTAATCGATAAGGTCGACCCACTGGGTAGACAACTATTTTTACAGGATGTAGCTTGTAATTTAAGAAGTAATGGAACTATTTATTACAGTGAACTTCAAAATGCTGAGAATATTTACATAGTCGCAAAAGTTATCAAGAACATTATAAAGATAAACAAACGCGCAGATAAAATAGTACGGGTTGCTATTGACTCCCTTAAGAATTCATTAGAAATTAATTTTTTTAAAGAACGATATTCAGGCTTTTATCTTATTTCATCAAATAGAGATTTGCATGAAGTCAAAGTTTATCTACAAAAAAAATTAGGTGAAAGTTTTTTTAATATAAAAGAACATGAGCATCTGAACATTTTGCAACAACAAAAGATAAGCAAAGTAGTTGAAGAACTAATTGATTTAGATAACACCCACTATAAAATAGGAGAATTTAAAAACGGAAATTTTAACTACCCTGATTTAGAAAATTGCATTCAAAAAGCAGATTACTATGTTTTTAATAAAGAGATAGAAGTGCCTTGTGTTTCAAAAGGGAAAATGGCTATAAATTCTTCTACTAATAAAGTGCAATTTATTTATTATAGCTTAGAAATGCAGCTATTAAAACTTATTGCTTTAATACATAAACCCGGTATAATTACGCCCAATGCTATGGAGCGTACAATGCAACTTGCTTTTAGTTCTAAGTATAATTCCGGTTGTATATCCCGGCAAGTTGGTGCTGTTATTACTGATGAGTTTTATTCAGTAAAATCAATTGGTTGGAATGAGGTTCCCCAAGGGCAAACCCCATGTTCTTTAAGAAACGTAACTGATTTACTCGAACAGAAAAATGATCTAATTTTTACAGAATATGAAAAAAATGAAGGAGAATATAATGGAAAGACGTTTCGGAAAAAAACTGAGGATTTAATAAAATCTAATAAAAGTATTGAGGACTTTAAGAATGACCTAAATGGTCATAATTGTCCATTTTGTTTTAAAGAATTTCATAATGCATTTGAAGGAAAAGACAATCAAGTTCATACCCGTTCGCTTCACGCCGAAGAAAATGCAATGTTGCAGATTTCAAAATATGGTGGACAATCACTAAAAGGAGGCAATCTTTTTACAACAGCATCACCATGTGAACTTTGTTCAAAAAAAGCTTATCAACTTGGGATAGAAAATATTTTTTATATCGATCCCTATCCAGGAATCTCAAAAAGCCAAATTTTAAAGGGTGGGACAAAGGATCCTAACTTGTATATGTTTCAAGGCGCTGTGGGAAGAGGTTATTTTAAACTATTTGAACCCTACATGTCTATAAAAGATGAGACTAATTTGCGGTTCGGATTAAAACCAACTCCCTCGCAAAAAGTGGTAGCACAACAATTAAAATCCGTTTTAGCAAAAAATATTAATGCTACTAAAAATGAGGAATTGAAAAAATATCTTGATGGACTTGAAGATGATCAGTTAATAGTTGAAAAAGTAATCGAGTTAATGAATGATGGATTAAGTGTAAAGAAAGACTAATGATTAGTAGCTCTTCCAACTCCCTAACTGGCGGCTTCTCATGCTGATGAACGGCCAGGTGACAGTGGATGCTGCAGAAGAAATAGTGGTAGAGTTGGGATGGTGGCAGAGGAGAGAACCAAATATTGATTAACAAAAATAAAATACAGTTAAAAAAATGAGAAGATTTTTCATTTGTAGTGTTGGGGAACCTGGTAAAGATTATATAGAAGATAATTTTCAAAGAATAGTTTCAGAAAGTGCTTTTTATATGCATGAGGATACAACCCAAAAAGGTTTGTATAATGAAATACAACCTGGTGATATACTTATACTTAAATATAATTCAAATTATGTGGCATATGGTGAAACAACTGGAATACGTACCGTTGAAAACAATTCTGGATGGATATTTTCGTCGCCAGTAAAAACATGGTATTTTTTTGATAATGATAATTATAAAAAAGGTGTTAATTCTTATGGTGTCAGCTGGGAAACTCTAGCAGGATCCGGGCAGATGGGTACTGTCAAAGGAATTACTCCTGAATTTGGATTTTTAAAGGTTGGCGAAATATCAAGTGATAGTGAGTTATATCGATCATTATTTATTGAAACTAAAAAAGGAAGGATGGAAAAAACAATAAACTTATTAAAGTACAAAAAACAAATTATTTTACAAGGTCCTCCAGGAACGGGGAAAACAAGATTAGCTAAAGAACTTGCAAATAATCTAATCGGAAATAAGAAGACAATATCACCTTTAAAATATGTAGAAAATTTCATCCAAAATTATAAACTTACAGACCAGTCTTCTAAAATAGATCTCATATCCGATAATTTATTAAGTGAATTTAAAGATACTTTTTCTTTAGAAAAGATTAAAGATCTGTCTATAGACGACTATACTTTAGGGAACGGTTCGCAGGATAGTTTTTGTTATTGGATCGAGCAAAAGTTAGCGCATACCTGTAAATTTTCTCCTGGAGGTGCCGGAACAACTGTCTATGGAATCTCATATAACAAAGAATCTGGAGATTTACGAGTCGATGATGATCAGAATCCTGATGATTTTATGGCGAAAGTTAGAGTAATGCTCAGTGATCTAGTGGAAAAGGAAGACTATACAAAAGCTCGCGAAATGAAATTTTGGTATAGTTTAATTTTAAAAATATTACATTCATATAATCCAGATAGGTACTTTCCGGTGCTATCTAAAGACCATCTTAAGTTGTTTGCAAAGATTTTTGAAATTGACCCAAAAGGTTTGGACGATATAGTTCTTAATAAAAAAATTAATGAGGCTTTTTATAGTTTGAAGAATCAATCTAAGAGCACGATTTCATCTGTCGTTTTAATGAGACATTTGTATGAAAAATTTAAAATAAAAGAAGGTAATTTAACTGAACCCTATGAAGTAGAGGCGGGAATTAACGTATCTGGGAATTATAAAATTATTCAATTCCATCCAAGTTACACTTACGAAGATTTTGTTAGAGGAATTTCTGCAGCAAGCAATTCTAAGAGTCAAATTGAATATAAAGTCGTGAACAAAGCCCTCACAGAACTCGCGGAAGAAGCATTGCTAAACAAAGAAGAAAAGTACGTTTTAATAATTGACGAGATTAATCGTGCAAATCTTTCATCAGTATTAGGCGAGCTTATCTATGCATTAGAATACCGTTATTTTTTTAATGATTCAATAGAAAAAAAGCTAGAATCTGAAGTTGAAAGTATCTATGGGTTAAAGGACGAAAACGGAACTACAAATAGGGTTTTAAAACTGCCAGAAAACCTATACATCATCGGAACCATGAATACCGCTGATAGAAGTGTGGGGCATATCGATTATGCAATTAGAAGAAGATTTGCTTTTAGGGATGTCTTACCAGAAAATTTGAAAATCACGCAAGGTTTGAAAAATTTTGATGAAAATCTATTTTTAAAGGTAGCTGATCTATTTGATACTAATCTTTCACAAGAATTTCATAAAAATGATGTACAATTGGGACATTCCTATTTTATTGATAAATTCGATGAAGGTGGATCGATGGATATTCGCTTTCAATACGAAATAAAACCAATTTTATTGGAGTACGTAAAGGATGGTGTTTTGATTGGTAAGAAGAAAGGTAAATCTGGTATTGAAATTCCGCTTGCTCAATACATTCATGAACTTTCGTCATGAGAATACAGCTTTCAGAACATCACTCAGTAGTATTATACCGTAAAACATCTGCAGGACAGGAGAGCGCTTTTGTTCTGGAAGATGACGTTTTTTCTGCCATAGCTTTACAGCACAAAAAGCCACTTTGGAAGGAGGTGTTTCCTTACAAGATCTCACCGGGCAAAACTGAAGAATCATATGCACTCCAGGCCGACTACTATGTGGGTCTGGATTGGTTGGTAGAAGGAAAAAAGTTTGTTCATGTGCAGCCGAAAGTCAACGCCAAGCTTTTAGAATTGTTCCGTGCTGGCCTTGATAAAGAAGCAGAGGACAATCAGGAAAAGGCAGCGGAAGAAGAGGCCAAAGCGAAGAAGGAGCTTGAAAGCGCAAACAATGGGGAAGAAACGCTACAGGTTAATTATCTTAGAATGCTTTTAGACATATATACCAGTAACATCACAAACCAGCAGATTGGCCAGCTGGTAAAAATCGACTGGGATGCTTCACCGATTAAAATAGAGCAGAAGGACGATCAGCTCACCCCGTTTCTTGTAGTACAGTTCCTGAGGCTCCTTCAGTCCATCGTAAGAAAAGGGCTTAAGAAATCCTATTACAAAGTACAGGAAAACCTCAACAACCGGGTTAAAGGTAAAATCCTGGTAGGAAAGCACATTAAGCAGAATGTATTTAAAAATAGAATGACCAACACTTGGTGTGAATACCAGATGTTTGGGGAAGATCATCTGGAAAACAGATTCCTGAAAAAAGTCTTTAGCTTTTGTACCAGCTATATACAAAACAATACATTTCTCCAGGAAGATATAAAGGATAAGACAACTCATATTATTAACTATTGCAGACCAGCATTTGAGCATATCGGTGACGAAATAAAAGAAACCTCTCTGCGTAATATGAAGCCCAATCCTTTTTTTAAGGAGTACACCGAAGCCGTTCAGTTAGGGAATTATATTCTGCGAAAGTTCGCTTATAATATCTCATCGACCAGTGCTGATGTGGTAGAAACGCCGCCTTTTTGGATTGATATGCCCCGCCTCTTTGAACTTTATGTATACCGCAAACTTCTGGATGCGAATGAGAATGACACGGGGAAAATTCTGTACCAGTTCGGCACTTATGGTAACTACCTGGATCTGTTAATTAAAAACGGTGAAGATTCAATTATTGTTGATGCGAAATACAAACTTCATTATCAGAATAGCCATATCCACCAGGATATCCGACAGGTAGCCGGCTACGCAAGATTGAAGAAGGTAAGAGAAAAACTAGCTATACCACCTGATGATGACCGCAATATTGCCTGTCTAATTATTTTTCCAACGTTATCTGACCAGTTTCCTGATTTGTCATTAGCCAGTATAAAATCTAAGATACACGATAAAAGCGGTTCATCACCTTTTGAAATTAAAGCCTATCATAAAGTTTACAAATTAGGGATTCCTCTGCCGGTTATTTGATTTCTAGCCTGTGTGCAGACTGGGTAGTAAATAAAAAGTGTAATAAAATGGAACAGACTGTCATACCAATTGAATCAATCCGGGAGCGGGATATTGACCTCATTTTCCTCGAAGAATTTTGGACAGACAATGCTTTCTGTGAATGGTTTATTAAAGAATTGATGCTTCCTCCGTTGATTTCCGTAAATGGAGCCTGGAGAAGTATTTCCGCTTTCGGACTGGGCGAAACCGACCTTCTTTTTTCCTACAATTCCATAGATCGAAAAATATTTGTCCTGATAGAGAACAAATTAGATACTTCATTTCAGCCGGATCAGTATATGCGGTATTGCACACGCGCTGAAGAGTATCTGAACAGAAAACAATGTGACATTGCCCATGTGGTACTCATTGCTCCACAACTTTATTGTGAAAATCAAAATGATTTTGAAAACTGGGTAACTTATGAATCCATAACGCAGCAGTTTGAAAAAAGTGGCACTAAGAGAAACCTGTTCAAAAGCCGTTTGCTGAAAATTGCCATTGAAAAATTAAGACGTGGTTACCAGCCTGTCAACTCAGTTCCGGTACAGAATTTCTGGAAATCTTATTGGACCTATAAGGAAGAGAAGTTCTGGGACTTTACGATGAAGAGACCGGATATTGTGCCCTACGGCAGCGACTGGCCCTTGCTGTTTGATGAAAAACTTGAAAATATAGTCTTTTACCATAAACTCCAGCAGGGTGTCGCAGATGCAACGCTTAAAGGGTTTTCTGAAAAAGTTGAAGATAGAATTAGGGAGCACCTGCCGGTATGGGCGACATACCATAAACACCGCAGCAGTTTTTCAATCAGAATTTATACCCCAACGATTGACAGAACCATAGATTTTGCAGGACAGGTCGAACAAGTACATAAAGGGTTGGAAAACCTTCAGCGAATCAGAAATTGGATCCTTCAAAACAGGAATTTACTTCAGGAGTAACCGTAACAGAGGTTTCACACAACTGCTTCGCTGGTACGGCATCCTCACTTCGGGCCTTATGAAAGCACATTCTGGTATTTAGAATCTAAGTGGGCTATTATACCGGTGTCTATATTGTAGGACGATTAAAAAATATGAGAACATGAGTACCAACACACTTTATGCCTTCACCCGCTATTACAAAGGTCCCGGTACCGAACCGAGCGATAACGAAAATAATAAAAGACTCATCTGGGAGTATGAGCAGTTGTGGGCAGAAAATGAAGAGGAGAGAAGTAATGACCATCCCCGTATGCAGGAATATATGAATGATGTGCTGCCCCTTTTTAATGAGGATGACGGTATTCCTATGTCCCTGAAAGCGCTGCTGTATAACCGTTACACCCACTGGCTGGGTGGTTATGCGCTTGAAGATGATGTCAGGAAGTTCCGGGAGTTTCTCTACAGCCATCACCGGCCCGACTTATTAAACACTTAAATACCTATTTAAATATTTAGCCACCATGCCTCACCGTTTCCAGGACAAAAACCACCGGCTCAGCCATTTTCAGGATCACGTAGATGTCGTGTGTCCCGGCTGTGGCAAAAAGGCAGCGGCTACTGCCGACCATGAGAAAAAAGAAGCCCGCCTGTACTGCCTGCACTGTGGCTTCTCAAAAATCGCGACTACAGCAACTGAAGTGCTGGGAATTCGCGGCGACCTTAAAATTCCTGCACACGAATATTTCGGCGCTAAGTTGTGGTTCGCGGCGCCTTTTAAAAACGAAGAATTTTTCGCTTTTAACCGCGAACACCTCGATTATCTCGAAGCCTATATTTCCGCCACATTGCGCGAACATAAAGAACGCAGCCATTTTACCCTGCTGGAAAAGCTGCCGCGCTTTTATCACGAAGCCAAAAACCGCGAGGCGTTGCTGAAACTTATCGCAAAACTTAAAACAAAAAAATAAGCCGGTAAAACCGGCTATTTTTCATTTTTCTCTTTGGTAGGCATCAGTCTCGGAATCATTTTGCTCACATCCTGCAGATATTCCTCGGGGTTTGTATTTCCGCGGTGACAGGTGACGCAGTACACGGCAACCAGATTCTTAGGTTTCGGGTCCGGGCGGTGCGGCAGAAAATATTTGGAGTTGATGTCGTTGGTCATCATCAGCATGCCACGGGCGATTTCCTTGGTCATCTTCGCATCCGAAGGAAAATCCAGTTTCTGTGGGTTGTCTTTTTGCGAAGCGTGGCAGTGGTTGCAGTCCACGCCCAAAGAGGCATTAAAGGTTTTCATCAAAAACATCAGGCTATCTTTGCTGATGTTTTGCGGCAGCACTTTCAGGTTTTTCCAGTCGCTTTGCGTTTCACTGATGGGGTGGTAGGTTTTCGTCGAGTTGGTGGTTAAGAAAATAAGCACACCCATCATTGCCAGAAATCCGGCAAAAGATAAAAAAGGTTTCAGCTGGTTTGTTTTCATGATTTTGTTTTTTGGTGGTTCTAAGTTACCAAAAATCTGTAAAAAAATATGCTTTTAGCCGGATATTTTTTTAATCAGTACTCTGAACCTGAGTGTCTTATGCGCCGGAAGACCGCTCATGATACTGGTTACAGCTTTGTAGGTGGTTTTTTTTATTTGAGTTTTCAGGAGCCGGGAACCTGCTTTCACTACTCGCTTTTTTTTCTTTCGGGGCGGCGGCTTCGCCGCCCCGAAAGAAAAAAAAGCTCAAACATGCCGTTCAATCAGGGCTAGGGATTCCGCACCCAATGAAAGGGGTTACCAAAAATCAAGTTTTCTTTTGCACAATCTTTGCTCCCTTCTTGCCTTAAAATTTACCAAGACAAAAAATACAACGATGGACAACACCATGCAAAAATTCGCAGAAAATGCCGAAATAACGGCGAAAAAACACCGTGAAATTCAGGATTATATCGATGACCTCGATAAAAAATCAAAATCAAAAAAGAAAGACGAACAATCCGGCGGAAAAGCCGCCCAGACCAATGAGCGCGACGAACCTACGCCGCTATTCCCGAACCAAAAGCTGAAAAAACCAGGCCTCGAAGCAGATATGGAACTTCAGCCACGCTATAAGGCCCCCGATTATAAAGGCTCAGGCAAACTCGAAGGAAAAGTCGCCCTCATCACCGGCGGAGATTCCGGTATCGGGCGTGCGGTTGCGGTGCTTTTCGCGCGCGAAGGAGCCGATGTCGCCATTATCTATCTTTCTGAGCATGAAGACGCCGAAGTCACCAAAAAAGCAGTGGAGCAGGAGGGCCGCCGCGCCCTCACTTTTTCCGGCGATGTCACCGATCCTGAATTTTGCCGCGCCGCCGTCGCAGAAACGGTAAAAGAATTTGGCACCATCAACATTTTGGTCAACAATGCCGCTTTTCAGGCACATGCCGAAGAGCTGGACTGGATTTCCGATGAACATTTCGACCTCACCATGAAAACCAATCTATACGGCTATTTTTACATGACCAAAGCGGTGTTGCCACATCTTGAAGAAGGGGATTCCATCATCAACACCAGTTCCGTCAACGGACTTTTCGGCAACGAAAAAATGATCGATTATTCCCTCACCAAGGGCGGAATTAATGCTTTCACCCAATCCTTGGCCAAAAACCTTGTAGAAAAAGGCATCCGCGTGAACGCCGTGGCGCCCGGCCCGGTTTGGACCCCACTAAATCCCGCGGATCAGAAAAAAGAAGATGTTGAGCAGTTTGGTGCCAAAAACCCAATGAAACGTGCGGCACAACCTGAAGAACTTTCACCGACCTACGTTTTCCTTGCCGCGCCGGTTTGTTCCTCCTATATCACCGGACAAATTATCGGTGTGCTGGGCGGAGTCTCGAACTGAAAATTTAAAAAATTTAAACTTAGAAAAAATACCGTCTTTTAGTGCGGTATTTTTTAATTTTCTGTTTTAAGTAAAAGTGCTGGGCACCACGTATTTGCGCATCAAATTTAATTAAAATCCAAATATTGTCGTCCTAAAAATACCGAGCTGAATGGCAATGTTTTTAGATTTTTTATTTTAAATAAAACGCCGAACATGATGTGTTTTTGCATTAAAATTTAATTGAAGCCTTCACAAAAATACCGGGCTGAATGGCTATATTTTTTGATTTTTTATTTTTGATAAAATACCGAAACATTATGCATTTGCGCATTAAAAATTTAATTAAAACCTTCACAAAAATACCGGGCTGAAAGCAGGTTTTTTTTCATTTTGTCTTTCAGCTGATATTTTATTTTTGAATTTTTTGTCGAGACCCACATTTTCTGTTTTGGTTTCAGCGGCCGGTTTTAGGCTTTAAACTTCAAAAACATTATATTTGTCAACTTGTGTAAAAAATTTACTATAAAATGATTCTGATAGTTGATGATGCTCCTGAAAACATAATTTCACTAAAAAAAGTTCTTGAAAAAAATGGTTTTGAAGTTGATACCGCCTCATCAGGTGACGAAGCACTGAAAAAAATCCTTAAAAAATCCTACGTTTTAATCATTCTCGACGTGCAGATGCCGGGAATGGACGGATTTGAAGTTGCAGAAGCAATTTCCGGCTATAGCAAAGCCAAGGAAACCGCCATCATTTTTCTCTCAGCCGCCAGCGCCAATGTAAATCTCATCACCAGAGGCTATATTTCAGGTGGTTTGGATTACATCAGCAAGCCTGTGGATATGAATATTCTTTTGCTGAAGGTGAAAACATTTTACCGCATTTACGAGCAAAGCCGCGCGCTGAATGAAATGCAGAAAAAACTTCTGGAAGAAATAGAATTCCGAAAAGAAGCGGAAAGGAAAAAGGACGAATTCATCAGCATCGCAAGCCACGAACTTAAAACGCCCATGACGAGCATTAAAGGGTATATTCAGTTGCTTGAACGAAGTGTGGACAAAAATGACACCCAAACGGTTAAAATCCGGCTCCACAAAGTACAGAACCAGGTTGAAAAGTTAAATTTGTTGGTAGCAGACCTGCTGGATATCTCCAAGATTGAAAGCGGCAAGCTGAAATTCAATAGAAAATATTTCAATTTCAATAAGATCCTTGATCATATTATTGAAATCATGCAGCAGGCAAATCCCCATGTGAAATTCATCAGAAAAGGGGAAATCCACACCGAAATTTTTGGTGACGAAATGCGCATCGAACAGGTCATTATTAATTACATTACCAACGCCATTAAATATGCACCCGAGAGCAACGAAGTGCACATCACCTCCGAACTGCGTGGTGACGAAATTTATTTTTCGGTAAGGGACTTTGGCATCGGAATAGCAAAAGACCACCAACTTCGTATTTTCGATAAATTTTACCGGGTAGAAGAAACTTCAGAGCGTTTTCAGGGGTTGGGAATCGGCCTCTATATTTGCCAGGAAATTATCGAAAGACATCAGGGCAGCATTGGCATCAACAGTGAGCCGGGCGAAGGCTCTGAATTTTATTTTAACATCCCGTTACATCCCGAAACGGATGCGCAATCATAATTAAAGTGTATGAATTTTAAAAACAATCTTCTTTACGGCCTGGGCATATCAATGCTGCTTTTGCTGCTAAGCTCCGCAGCGTCTTTTATCAGTATTAAAAACCTGATCGAAAGTACCAAAATGGTCCGCGAAAGCAACGCTACCATACAAAATCTGGACAATGTTTTCTCTCTTGTTAAAGATGCGGAGACCAGCCAGCGTGGCTATCTTCTTTCAGGCGACGAAGCTTTTTTTACCCCTTATGAAAACGCCAAGGCAAAAATTGCGCAGGCCATTACCGAACTTAACGGCGATATTACGCACTCGCCTGTACAGTTCAAAAATCTTGAACAGTTAAAAGTAAATATCGAAGCCCGGATTACGATCCTGGACAGGAACTTAAACTATAAAAGGGTTAAAAATCAGGACGTGACGGCCGAGCAGCTGCTTTCGGGTAAAAAATACATGGATGCAACTCGCGCTACCGTTGGTGCAATGCAGACCGAAGAAGAAAGAACGCTGCAGGAACGTACCGATACCATGAATACTTTTGCATCGTACACGCCGTTCCTGATTATTATTTCCGCACTGCTTGCCATAACGATTACCTTGGTATTCTTCCGAAAGGTCATGCTGGATTTCAATGAGAAAACCAAATTGACGACCGAACTCGAAGAAAAAAATAAAGAAACTGTAAACCGCCTTATCGCCATTGAGAAAGTAACCGCGCAAATTTCTGAGGGCGATTATGATATTCTTTCTGATGACAACGCACAGCACAGCCTCGGTAATGTAGCAGCGCCACTCAACCGTATGGCCCAATCGCTTCAGACCTCATTCAACTCGCTGGAAGAAAAAGAATGGTTGAGTACTTCCATAGCCCAACTGAATGATCGTATGATGGGCGAGAAAAACGTCAACGTTCTTGCCGCAGATATTTTGGACCATATCACCGCCAAAACCAACAGTCATGTAGCAGCACTCTATGTACAGCAGGAAGATACCCGCCTTCATTTGGAAGGCAGCTTTGCCCTCTCCGCAAGCGACAGCCGCAGAGTTCTGCAGGTTGGGGAAGGAATTGTGGGACAGGCGTTCCAGTCCAGACAACATATTGTTGTAGAAGATATTCCCAACGATGAAACCACCATCAGCTTTGCTACAGGAAACACCAAACCGCGCAACATTGTGGCTGTACCGATTACCAGATATAATATTCCTTTGGGAGTACTGGAACTTGCAAGCACGCATGAATATACCCCGCTGCAGCTCGAATTTCTTTCATCGGTTGCCGGAAATATCGGTCTTGCATTCCATAGTTCACAGAGCCGAGTGAGACTTCAGGAGCTTTTGGAAGAAACCCAGGCACAATCGGAAGAATTGCAGTCTCAGCATGCTGAACTTGAAAATATCAATACCGAACTTGAAGCTCAGTCTCAAAAGCTTTTAGCTTCCGAAGAGGAGTTACGCGTGCAGCAGGAAGAACTTCTGCAAAGCAACCAGGAATTGGAAGAACGCACTAGCCTTCTAGAAGAGAAAAACGCGCTAATTGAGGAAAGAAACATCGATATTCAGCAGAAATCTCTAGAGCTGGAGCAAAGCACCAAGTACAAGTCGGAATTTCTTGCGAACATGTCCCATGAGCTCCGTACTCCGCTGAATTCTATTTTACTGCTTTCGAAACTTATGTCTGAAAGCGATGATTTGGATGAGCAGTACGTTGAATATGCAGAAGTAATGCAGAGTTCCGGTCAGGGTTTACTTACGCTGATTGATGAAATTTTGGACCTTTCGAAAATTGAATCAGGTAAAATGACGCTTGAGTTCAATGATGTTCCTCTAAATGAAGTTACGGCCGATATGCGAATGCTTTTCAGCCCGCTTGCGAAAGATAAAAATCTGGAACTCAACATCGAAACAGATGCCGAAGTGGTGTCGATGCTGCGTACCGATAAACTCCGCCTGGAACAGATTCTTAAAAACCTGCTTTCAAACGCGATTAAATTCACTTCCGAAGGCAGCATCACGCTGAAAGTTTCACAAGACGAATCGAAGGAAAAAATCATCTTTAAAGTCATTGATACCGGAATTGGTATTGCTAAAGACAAGATGCGGCTGGTATTTGAAGCCTTCCAGCAGGCAGACGGCTCAACCCAGCGTAAATATGGAGGTACAGGACTTGGACTTTCCATCAGCCGTGAACTTGCAAGACTGTTGGGTGGCCAAATTACTTTGCAAAGTACCGAAGGAAAGGGAAGCGAGTTCGCCCTCATTGTTCCTGTAGATTCGGAAAAAATTCAGGATGCCCAGGAGGAAGTTCAGCCGGAAGCGCCAGTTTATATTCCAGAAACCCAACCACAGCCTGAACGTTATATTTCGGATAGGATTCCTGAATCCATCGGTGACGACCGCGATAATATCCAGGCCGGCGACAAAGTGATATTGATTATTGAAGATGATACCGCATTCGCCAAGATTCTCGTAGATTTTTCCCGCACGAAAAACTATAAAGTGCTTGTTGCCGTACGTGGCGATGAAGGGATTGAAATGGCACAGCATTTTAAACCGCTGGCAATTCTGCTGGACATTCAGCTGCCGGTCATGGACGGCTGGCAGGTGATGGAAGCGCTGAAATCCAACGCGGAAACCAAACCGATTCCGGTGCATATTATGTCTTCAATGAAGTTCAGACAGGAGAGTTTGCTGCGCGGCGCCGTAGATTTCATCAACAAACCATTTGCCCTTGAGCAGATGCAGGAGATCTTTAAAAAACTTGAAAATGTACTGACGAAAGGCTCAAAAAAAGTGCTGATTGTAGAGGAAAACGAGCAGCATGCAAAAGCACTGAGCTATTTCCTAAGTGCCAACAACATCAATACGGACATCGCCAATAATGTTTCAGACAGTATCGACGCCCTGCAAAACCGTGAAATCGATTGTGTGATTCTGGATATGGGTGTTCCCGACAGAACCGCCTACGAAACACTGGAAACCATCAAACAGAACAAAGGACTGGAGCAGCTTCCGATCATTGTATTCACCGGGAAAAACCTTTCTCAGGGAGAAGAAAACCGAATAAAGAAATATGCAGATTCCATTGTGGTGAAAACTGCGTATTCTTACCAGCGAATCCTGGACGAAGCCGGTTTGTTTCTGCACTTGGTGGAAGAGAAAACCAAAAAGAACAAGCAAAATAACGGAGGCTTCGAAAATTTGGGTGAACTTCGCAATATTCTGAAAGACAAAACCGTACTTATTGCAGATGATGATGTGCGGAATATCTTTTCACTGACCAAAGCCCTGGAACTTCACGGAATGAAAGTAGTTCCAGCAATGGATGGAAAAGAAGCACTCAACACCCTGAAAAATGATCCCGCGATTGATGTAGTATTGATGGACATGATGATGCCTGAAATGGATGGCTATGAAAGCATCCGCGAAATCCGTAGCATTCCTCAATTTAAAAACCTGCCTGTGCTGGCCGTAACCTCAAAAGCAATGATGGGCGACCGTGAGAAATGCATCGCCGTAGGCGCCTCAGATTATATTTCGAAACCTGTGGACATCGACCAGCTGATCTCATTACTTAGAGTTTGGCTGTACGATAAAATTTAAAAATTCATAATGATGAATACCGAAAAGGAAATCCTGATCATTGACGACGACAGCCGGAATATTTTCGCGCTCACGGCGGTACTGAAAGCTAAAAAATATCCATGTCTTTCCGCATCAACTGCTGTGAAGGGTCTGAAACTGTTGGAAGAAAACAAAAATATCGGTGCCGTACTCATGGACATGATGATGCCCGAAATGGACGGTTATGAAGCCATAGGAAAAATAAAAAGTGACACCGCGCTGCAGCATATTCCGGTTATTGCCATTACCGCGCAGGCCATGACAGGGGATAGGGAAAAATGTCTGGAAGCAGGTGCAGACGGATATATCAGCAAACCGGTGAACGTGGATGAATTGCTTGTTTTACTTAATAAATTACTCGGTTAGTTTTGAAATCCTCTGAACATAACGACGAACTGATAGAAATTTTGCTTTCGGATGTGCTGGAAGTTTATGGCTACGATTTTACTGGCTATTCCCGTGCGTCCCTGAAACGCAGAATTCTGCGGCTTTATGAAATGGATAAATTCGTAAGTTTCGCCGAGTACCGGTACAAAATAAGAAGCGAGCCTGGCTACTTCAAACGGTTTCTGGAGGAAATCACGATCAATGTCACCGAAATGTTCCGCGACCCGGAGTTTTATAAGACTTTACGAAATGAAATTTTGCCCCGGCTCGGCACCTATCCTTTTATCCGTATATGGATCGCGGGCTGCAGCACGGGTGAAGAAGCCTATTCCGTCGCGATTTTTTTAAAGGAACTGAATCTTCTTCAGAAATCGCTGATTTACGCAACCGACATCAACAGTGAGGTCGTAGCCAATGCAAGACAGGCGATGATTCCGCTCAATAAAATAAAACTGTATACCGAAAATTATATCGCCGCCGGCGGAACTGAAAACTTTATCGATTACTACACCGCAAATTATTCCCTCGGAAAGTTGAATGATGAATTGAAATCAAAAATTATTTTTTCCACTCATAATCTGGTGACTGACAATTCCTTTAACGAATTTCAGCTGATTCTTTGTCGCAACGTGCTCATTTATTTCGACCGGCCGCTGCAGAACAAGGTTTTCGAGCTCTTCAACAACAGTCTTGAAAAATTCGGTTATCTGGCGCTGGGCACAAAGGAAACACTGGATTTCTCCAGCGTGGCGAAGAACTTTGAAAGATTGAAAGGTGAAAAAATTTGGCGCAAAATCCATGAATAATGAAACACTGTGAAGCATTACTCATTGGCGGATCTGCCGGCAGCCTGGAGGTACTTCTGAAACTACTCCCGGGACTGAAGCCTGCACTCTCTTTTTCCATTATTCTGGTGCTCCACCGCAAACCCGGAAAAGACGATATTTTAACCAATCTGCTGGCGGCCAGAACCGAAATGATGGTAAAAGAAGTAGAGGAAAAAGAAAAGATGTTGCCTGGAACCCTTTATATAGCTCCGCCCAATTACCATTTGCTCATTGAAAACGATCGCACTTTTTCGCTGGATGCCTCAGAGAAAGTCAATTTTTCCCGTCCGTCCATCGACGTAACTTTTGAAAGTGCTGCCGAAGTTTTTGGTGAAAACCTTGCCTGTTTGCTCCTTTCGGGGGCCAACAGCGACGGAACCGCAGGGTTACAGGCTGTTAAAAAATCCGCGGGCTTGGCGCTTGTTCAGAATCCATCTTCTGCGGTGGTCGATTTTATGCCACAATCGGCGCTCGCTCACGTAAATGTTGATGCGGTGCTGAATCCCATAGAAATGGCTGATTATATAAATAAAATGGCGTAATGCCAAAATGATATGAAAAAGAAAGTGTTTATTTTCGATGATAATATCGAAATTTTAGAACTCTGTACCGAGATTCTTCAGGACATAGGCTGCGAAGTACAAACATCGCCCACCACAAACAATGTGGTGCAGCAGGTTACCGATTACATGCCTGACCTGATTTTCATGGACAACTGGCTGCCGGATATTAGTGGAATTGAAGCAACAAAACTGCTTAAAAGCAATCCGAAACTGCAAAATATTCCCGTCATCTATTTTTCAGCAAACAGCAATATCAGCGCACTTGCAAGTGAGGCCGGCGCAGATGATTTCATTGCAAAACCTTTTGATGTTTATCTATTTGAAAAAACAGTACTCAAATACACCGAAAAAAATTAGAGTAGTGTTTGTTAAAAATATCGCCTTCAAAAGGGTTATTTTTTCATTTTGTCTTTAAAATAAAACGCCACGGCCTCAGGCGCCATTCTTCACCAGCATAATCCACGCCGACGCGCGGTCCGCTGATGATTTCGCCTTCCAGATCAGAATCTTCAAGCCATATTCTTTCAGATGTTTCCAAATCCTCACCGTAGAAACTTTTGTCGAGCTCCAGAAAGTTTCCAATTCTGCCCGGACCGTTCACTGCTTCGAGGCCGCGGATGAGAACAGCTTCAGGAGTATCTTTGTTTCCGGTCACAATATTCAGCAACCAATATTTGCCGTAAATAAGATACACATAAACGTGGCCACCTGCACCGAACATCAGTTCCGTTCGCGGCGTACGGCCCTTGCTGGCGTGGCTCGCCAGGTCATCCGTCCCGAAATAGGCTTCGGTTTCAGTAATCTTACTGCGAATTTCACTGCCGTCCGGAAATCTGCGCACCAGTGTTTTTCCCAAAAGCTCTCGTGCAAGCTCAGGTGCGCTTTTCTCCTGAAAATAAGATTTTGAAATTCTTTCAGCCACGCGGTAAATTTTTTAAATAAAAAAAGCTCCTAAAAGAAGCTTTTTTTGATTTTTATCGCACCAATTTGATATTGATGGCTGAAAGTCCTTTGGGCGATTTTTCGATTTCGAAAGCTACTTTGTTGCCTTTTTTAATCATCTCTTCGCAGTTATTGCTGTGGAAGAAAATATTTTCCTTCGATTTATCTTCGGTGATGAACCCGTAACCTTTTTCGCTGAAAAAAGTAACGATCCCAGATTTAATAGGATTTTCAGCTTCGATAGGCGCCGCGCCTAACTGAATATTTCCCAGGTCAAAATCTTCATCATCACCTTTTTGCGGTGGGGTGCTGGTAAGCTGTCCGTTGGCATCAACGTACATAATCATGTCGTCCAGGCCTTTACCTTTGTCATTGCTTTCCTTGCGCTCCTCGCGTCGAGCAGCTTTTTCTTTTTGTTTCTGAAGTTTTTTCTTAAAGTTTTCTTTTTTGGAGAAAGAATCCGCCATATAATTTTTGTTGTTTTTAGATTAGGTGATAAGGTACAAAATTACTTAATATGAAACAATAAAAGCGCTAAAATTTTAATTTTAACTAAACTTATATTTCCGCTCCTCATAATAAATGAAATTTCACCTCTGTTTCTCACCTTTTTTTTTAAATTAAAAAATTGGACGCTTTAAGGGCAAATTTTCTTTTTTCATTAATGGAAATATATCCCTAAATACTTAGAATTATATTGAATAATATTTTCTTTAATTATAATTAATGAAGTTCAGCTTTGTTTTTCAGCATAATTATATTGAAAAAATATGCTGTTAAAAAGACAAATTTTTCGCTTTTACTTCACCGCGGAATTTCTTTTTATTTCAAAATTTCTAACTTTACAAAAGGACTTTCCTTCACCGAATGCTTTTTAACCATAAAAATTTCGCCTTATGGAACAAAATTCTCCTGCTTCGAACAACCTTGATTTTAAAAATAAAGTCTGGCTCACCGCCGGAATTTTGCTGCTGTTTCTCGTGGTCGCGTATTTGTTCAGCACACTTTTGAATTTGCTCCTTCTGGTGCTTGCGGGTGCTTTGGTCAGCATTTACTTCTACGCCTGCGCGGGACTTCTCACCGAAAAATTGAAAATCGGTTCGCCGTACGCGCTCATCATTTCAGTTTTGCTGAACCTCATTATTGTCGGCTTATTTTTCTGGTTTGTGGGTGCGCGCCTTAATTCTCAGGTTGATGAACTTTCTCAAAAACTGCCCCAAACCATCGACAATGCTAAAAGTTGGCTTTCCGAAAGACCTTTAGGCGAAAAATTTCTGAATTATTCTACAAATTCCCTGGAATCCGGAAAAGCAACTTCCACCATAAAAGCTTTCTTTTCCTCGACTTTTGGTATTTTAAGCGACGTTTATATCGTGATTTTGCTCGCGATGTTTTTTATTGCGAGTCCAGAAACATACCGGCGCGGTGTCATTCATCTTGTTCCCACAAAAGGAAAAAAAACCGCTGAGAATTTGTACGATGAAGTTCACCGCGTTTTGAAAAACTGGATTAAAGGTGAAATTTTTGGCTTCTTTTTCATCGCAGTTTTAACCGGTTTAGGCCTGTGGATTCTCGGGATGCCGCTGGTTCTCACTTTAGCGTTAATTGCCGGTCTGCTGAATTTCATTCCGAATTTCGGACCGCTTATTGCGCTCGTTCCGGCAGTTTTACTCGGGTTGATGCAAGGTCCCAACACCGCACTGCTGGTGCTCGGTTTGTACACGTTTATTCAGATTGTTCAAAGCACTGTCACACAGCCTTTAATTCAGAAAAAAATGGTCAGCGTGCCACCGGCTTTGCTTATTTTCGGTCAGGTTGGAATGGGTTTGATCGCCGGATTTTGGGGCGTTTTGCTGGCCACGCCGGTTGTTGCCATCATCATGACGCTGGTCAACAAATTATACGTGGAAAAACAGGAAGGTGAAAACGAAAATAATGCCGCTTAAACGGCAAATTTTTTAAAATGGTAAATCGATATTTTCCGGCAGAATGAAATCTTTGGTGTACGGATTTTCCAAAAAGCTCAGCGGTGGTTTCTGGAATTTCAAAATATCTTCACGCTGAATGCCGTACACCGACCAATAATTCGCCAAAAGCTGCGCGAAAATATCTTCGTCCCAAAAACCGAAGACCGGGCGGTTTTCTTTCGCCGTAATCGGCAACGCTTCAATCGTGATGCCGTTTTCCATTTCCTGAATGTCATATTCCGCCTTGTATTGCAAAATATAATCGGAGTAGTGGAAGCGCGCGAATAGCTCCTCGAACTGCACCGGATGCAACACGTGACCCGCCATTTTTTTCAGAATATCCTGCTGTTTTTCGCCAATCACGCCGTTGTCCTGTAGACAGGCGATAAATCCGAAACCGTTGACTCCAAACTGGAACAGTAAATTAATGGTATCGTCGCGGTAACTGATGATGTCCGCGGAATATTTCAGCGGAAAAACCGCAATCGTCCAGGGTTTTTTGCCCACGAAAGAAATCGGTTCCACTATTGACTGCATCATCAAATGAAAATTACCAAACCTTTCGCGTAACGAGGCAGAAAGATCGAAATTTTCTCCTTTTTTCATCAACCGCGAAGTTTCGTAGCGCATTTCGTAATATAACATTCCGTAAACCATTCGGCCTGCCCAAAGGAAAATCAGCTGCTCGTCGAGCGCGGCCATACCTTCGTAACCCTTTTTATATGCAGCTTGAATTTGCTCTTCCAAATCCTCAAAAGCTTTTTTTACGCGAGGTGAACACGGCAGCTGCAAATCCTTATACTGATATGACTTCGATTTGTCCATCATTTCAATACGGTCGTTGCCGAAATCAAAATGATTCAACAACCACTCCGGGTACACCGACATTTTTTCCGTCGTTAGATTGCCGGTAAGAAAACAGAACTGGTCATCGAAAATCATGTCCTGAAACGGATTGAAAAGAGCTGAGTGCATGCTTGAAAATTTTCGCAAATATAACCATTAAAGCGCGCTTTCATCTTTATATTGTGGGATAAATTTGGTGAGAAATATTAGGTTTAATAATTCTTAGTTTTAGATATTTTCAAAAAAATTGCCCTTAAAGCGGCTAAAAAATGCAAAATGGTTTTGTTGAAATTCTGCTAACTTTATCTTTTTAAAACACCAAAAAAATGAAAACTGATTTAAACCGTTTCCTTCAAGCGCAGGAAAATTCGTATGCCGACGCATTGCAGGAAATGAAAAACGGCAAAAAAACTTCGCACTGGATGTGGTATGTTTTCCCGCAAATTAAAGGCTTGGGACGATCTTCAATGGCGCGTGAATACGAAATTCAGGATTTAGCGGAAGCGAAAGCTTATCTGCAAGATCAAACTTTAGGAGAAAGATTGCTGAAACTCACAGGGATTTTGGTGAATGATGTTCAAGGGAAATCGGCGGAGCAAATTTTTGGCTATCCGGATTTTCTGAAATTTCATTCCTGCCTGACTTTGTTTGAATATGTTGCGAACACAGAAAATTTCACCGATGAAAAATTTAATGTTTTTCAGCAAGCTTTGGAGAAATATTACGGTGGTAAAAAAGATGAAAATACGTTAAAAATTATCGAAGAAAATTTCAGTGTTTAGATTCAGAATTTAAGTATTGAAACGGAAAAAATATCGCCTTTTAACGGCAAATTTTTCTGAATTTCTAAACGCGTAAAACTCCACGAAAACCGCGCGCAGCATAATAAGATTCCGCGCCGTTGTGGTAAATAAAAACCGTATCATACCGGAAATCACCAAAAATGGCGCCGCCTAATTTCCGAATATTTTCCGGCGTCTTCAACCAACTTGAAGTTTTGGTGTCGAACTTTCCTAAAGTTTGTAGAAAATGGTATTGTTCTTCAGTCAGCAGCTCAATTCCCATAAAATTTGCCGCTTCTTCGGCACTATTTTTTGGTTTATTTTCTTTGCGTTTTTCCAGCGCCGTTTTGTCATAACAAAAACTTCGTCTGCTAGCGGGACTTTCCGCGGAGCAATCGAAAAAAAGAAATTCACCGCTTTTTTCATCAAAACCAACGGCATCCGGTTCGCCGCCGCTGTCTTCCATCAATTGTAAAGATTTCAATTTTTCCTCGTTTTTCCTCAGTTTTTCTTCCACTTCAGACCATTTAATATTTTCATGTCGAGGCATATTTTTTTCAAAACGTTCCTTTAAAGTTTGAAGTAAAGCGTCGTGCGATTTGGAATCTTTCATGTTGCTGAATTTATATTCAAAGATAATATTTCCTAAATTTCAAAAAAAATAGCCTTATAGCGGCGAACTTTTAGTAAAATTTAAAGCAATGTCTTCGTTAAAGATTTATAAAAATTTAATTAAAGCCTATTTTTAAGAATTTAAACTGTTAAAAATCTTGTATTGTATCAAATACACTTCAATAATCGATAATTTGTACCACTACTCAGTTTTTTTTAGCCACGCTTTCGCGATTTGATGCCGTAATTTTGCCGAAATGTTTTACCATGAGCAGTACTTTAAAAACCCTTCTGGTTCCCACCGATTTTTCACCCAAGGCAGAAAATGCACTTCGTTTGGCGGCAGAAATGGCTGTGCGCCACGAGGCGAAACTTATATTGCTGCATGTGGTGCATACGTATTATCTGGTGGACCGCGGAGGTAAACAGATCATCGGCTCGGAAACGGTGCAGAGTTCAGTGGAAATTGCGCGCCAACGACTTGAAGAAATCAAGAATTCGCTGCAGCAAAATTTCAATGTGGAAATGGAAATTCGGCTGAGCACGCAAAGTCTCATCGACGGTATTAATGAATTGATAGTGGAAGATGACGTGGATTTGGTGGTGCTTGGAACTTCGGGTAGGCAGGATGTGAAAAGTTTTATCCTCGGATCGAACTCTTACAACGTGCTGCAGTACGCGAATTGTTCGGTGCTTTTGGTGCCGGAAACTTTTACGAAATCGCACTTTAAAAAAATACTTTTCCCGGTGCGCGTGGAAAATGAACTGGACCAAAAAGCAGAATTATCGCTTTTATTAGCGGAAAAAAATGAAGGCGGAATTAATTTGTTAGGCGTAGCTGACGCCGACCGCATCGCGCAGGTTCGAAAATCTTATATCGAAATGCGCAAAGTCATGCAGATGAAAGGCGCGGATTATGTTGCCGAATTTAAACTTTGTATAGATAACGCAAACGTTATTGTGGAAACTGCACAAGACGAGGAAAGCGATATTATTTTGCTCGCTGATCAGGATGAAAATTCCTGGAAATCCTTTATGGGGGAAAATTTCTTTAAGAAGATAATAAATGGAACGGACGTTCCCCTTTTTATTGTAAAAATTAAAGGCGCAAAAATCGATGAAACGCCGCTTTCCGGTTACGATGTTACTTTGCCTTTTCCCGGATAAAAAATTAAAAATTATGATTAAAATTAATACTTATACTCACGAAAATATTGCCGACGATCACACCAAAGAAGATATTATTGAATTTTTGGTAGAAAGTCTGGAACAATACGGTGATCCGAAAGCCGAGATTGAAAAAGCCGTGAATTACGCTTTTGGTCTAAATAATAAGCCCGGCGGAGTAGTGCTGAGCGCTTTTAACACCGTTACGCAAAGAATTGCCGGCGCGGTGGTCGTAAACAAAACCGGTATGGAAGGTTATATTCCGGAAAATATTTTGGTTTACATCGCGACAGACAAAGCATTGCGCGGTCAGGGACTGGGCAAAAGATTGATGCAAACCGCTATTGAGGCCTCGGAAGGCGACATGGCGTTGCACTGCGAACCCGATAATCCGGCGAGATTCCTTTATCAAAACCTCGGATTTACGAGTAAATATCTCGAAATGAGATTAAAAAAATAAGATGTCATATATCACTTTACACGAGACAAAACTCCGTCATAATTTCAAGGTGCTGGACCAGCTTTTCCGGGACCACGATATTGAGTGGGCAATTGTCGCGAAGCTGCTTTGTGGCAACGAAAAATTTCTGGAAGTTTTGTTGAATATCAGCAATAACGAAATTTGTGATTCGCGCCTCAGCAATCTTAAAACCATTAAAAAATTGTCTCCCGAAACGCAGACTATTTATATAAAACCGCCGGCAAAACGTTTGGCGAAAAGCATTGTGCAGTTTGCTGACGTGAGCTTTAATACGGAATTGGCGACGCTGGAAGTGCTTTCCGCGGAAGCAGTAAAACAGAAGAAAGTTCATAGAGTAGTGCTCATGGTGGAAATGGGCGAACTGCGCGAAGGAATTATGGCACGAAACCTCATGTCTTTCTATGACGAGGCTTTGGCTCTGCCGAATATTGAAGTGGTCGGTTTAGGAACAAATCTGAACTGTCTGAACGGAATTTTGCCTGATGAAAAAAAGCTGCAGAAACTGAACCGTTTTAAGGAAATTGTGGAAGAGCATTCCGGCGAGAAAATTCCCTATATTTCTGGCGGTTCTTCGGTAACAATTCCGCTGATTTTCAGCAATGAAGTGCCTTTCGGAATCAATCATTTCCGTGTGGGAGAAACTTTGTTTTTCGGTACGAATGTCTACAAAGATTCGCTGCTCAGCGGAATGTACCACGATGTTTTCACGCTGACCGCGGAAATTATCGAGATGCAGCAAAAACCGACGATTCCATCCGGAACTGCTGGTACGAATTTAACGGGTGAAACACCTGTGTTTTCGGAAGAGGAAAAGGGCAGGTCGTCTTTGCGAGCCATTGTGGATGTCGGTTTATTGGATATCGACCATAAAGATATTCAGCCTTTAAATCCGGAAATTGAAATTATAGGTGCGAGCTCTGACATGCTAATTTTGGATTTAGGTGAAAATTCCGCTAATCTGGAAGTGGGCGACACCATTGATTTCAGCATGAAATATATGGCGGTTTTGCGCGCCATGAATTCCGATTACGTTGATAAAAAGGTGAAAACGGAAGTGGTTCACCTTGGTGGTGCTTCAGATCATTATCTGTGTCTAAACTAAATTCTAAATATTAGGTGCTTTAAGGCCGAATTTTTTTCATTAAAATGGTTTGTTTTACCTTTGATTGGTTAATAAAACGCACTACCAAATGGCAAAGCCGAGTATCAACGCGATAACCATTGATTCTTTAAAAAATCGAAATTCTCTGGAAGGCGAGTTCATCGTACTGAATGGGAAAGACCTAGCCAATTTATTTTCAAAGCCGGATTCCTTTAAAACAAAATTTTACACTTTACTGACAGTAGAAAATGGTGCAGGGAAACTTCTCATCGACCATGAAATTTATGAGCTGAAAAAAAACCGCGTTTTTTTCGTGGATTACAATCAGGTTTTCCGGTTTTCTGAAGTCGAAAATTTTGCAGGAGAAGCGGTACTTTTTACGCGTTCTTTTTACAATCTGATTTACACGGGAAACCGGAAAATTAAAAATGACACGGCTTTTTCGGATTTACCGCCCATGATGGATTTTTCAAAAACTGACTTCACCAATTTCCGCCACGGAATTTCTGATATTAAAAAAGAATTTGAGTCGGCGGCGCTTTTAAACAAAGAAATCATCTGCTTGATGCTGAAAGTTTCGATGTTAAAATTCATCCGTAAAACCAATAATGCCGATTATATTAACTTTAAGACAAACCGGAAAAATTCCCATATTGAGCAGTTTAAAAATCTGATTGAAGTTCATTTTAAAGATTTGAAAAGAACCTCAGATTACGCAAAATACCTCGCTATTTCAGCAAATTATCTCAATGCTTTGGTGAAAGAGAAATTGGATATTTCCGCGGAGAATTTGATTCAAAACCGCGTGATTCTGGAGGCGGAACGGTTGTTGTTAAACACCGATCTGTCGGTAACTGAAATTTCTTTTGAGCTGGGCTTTTCCGATAAATCACATTTTGGAAAATATTTTAAAAAAATATCGGGTGAAAGCCCCAATATTTTCCGCAAAAAATTTCAAAACCAACATCTTCACTTCCGTGAAGATCTAAACTAAAAATAAAAACATGCAAAAATTAACAATCACTTTTTTTACCGGTATTAAAGCAAAAAAAGACCGAAAGATAGGCAGCTTAACGATGTTGACTAATACCCAGATTTTAGCCGAAAAAATTAAAATGACCAACCTGCGAAATGGAAAAGTCCGCCCATAAAAAGCTCAATGAATTGCAGTCCACTGCAATTTCGGGCAACGATATTACATCTTCCTGTCTTTATGTTTCTGCGCTCACGATTATGTACGCCGGGCAGTATGCCTGGATATCGCTGCTCGTGGTGGCGTTGGTACTTTTTCTTTTTCGGAAGATTTACGGCGAGGTCGTTGGCGCTTTGCCACTGAACGGTGGTGCGTACAATGTTTTGCTGAACACCACTTCCAAAAGGCTCGCATCTTTTGCGGCGGCGCTTACGGTTTTATCCTATATGGCGACCGCGGTGCTGTCGGGTTCAGAGGCGATGCATTATCTCCACAATCTTTTACCCGGAATTAATGTCATGGCAGCAACCATTGTGGTTTTGCTGATTTTTACCTTTCTGACCATTGCCGGAATGGGCGAATCGGCAATTGTAGCGGTGATTATTTTCCTCGTTCATATTGCTTCGCTCGCCATTTTGGTCATCGCCGGAATTTGGTTTATTGCAAATACGGGATTTGAAACCATGCATTTAAACTGGGCGCTGCCGGTAAAATCAGGTGGAATTTTAACCGCCTTATTTCTCGGTTTTTCGGCAGCAATGCTCGGGATTTCCGGCTTTGAAAGTTCCGCGAATTTTGTGGAAGAGCAGGAGCAGGGCGTTTTCCCAAAAACCTTGCGCAATATGTGGGCGGTGGTAAGTTTTTTCAATCCTTTGATTGCTTTAATTATTATTTTCGTTTTGCCGTTGGCGTCAGTGGGCGAAAATCAGGAAGCGCTGCTGGCATATATGGGAGAAATTACCGGCGGAAAATGGTTGGCTTATTTGATTTCCGTCGATGCTGTTTTGGTGCTCTGCGGTGCGGTTTTAACGTCATTTGTCGGCGTTTCCGGATTGGTAAACCGAATGACTTTAGACCGAATTTTACCGAACTACTTTCTGAAGCAAAATAAACGCGGTGCGCATTACAGAATTGCAATCGCGTTCCTATTACTCTGCGTCTCAGTACTTATCGCTACGAACGGTGTGATGACTTCACTGGCGGGAGTTTACACTTTTTCTTTTCTTTCGGTGATGGCACTTTTCGGAATTGGAAACCTGCTTTTGAAAATTAAAAGAAAACGCCTACCACGACCGGAATATGCGCCGGTTTTGGGTGTGCTGATCGCAATTTCATTTATCATTCTTGGTTTTTGGGGAAATTTAATTTTAAATCCAAGTTCCTTTTCAACCTTCCTGTACTATCTCATACCGGCATTTTTAGTGGTTTTGTTTATGCTGAACCGCTCCGTAATTATCTCGGCTTTGCTGGTGGGAATTGATTCTATTTTCCGGCCGTTACGTAAATTTTCCGTGATTTCAAACCGAAAATTGCGGAACATGTATCACCAAATTCATTCGCAGGAATTTGTCTTTTTTACGAAAAGAGATGATGTTTCGATTTTAAATAAAGTCATGCAATATGTAGAAGAAAACGAAACCACGAAAAAAATAAAAATTGTCAATGTCATGAAACCTGGTGAAGACAATGAAAAATTGAAGGTGGATATCGAAGTTTTAGACCGCGCTTATCCAATGATTGATATTGAGTTTATTGAAATTACCGGAGAATTTACGCCGGACTTAATTGAAAAATTATCGAAAGAGTGGGGCATTCCAAAGAATTTTATGTTCATCGCCTCGCCAAGTGACCGGTTTAGTTATCGGGTTGCAGATTTGGGCGGAGTGCGCTTAATTATGTAGAATTCATTATGAAAAAATTTGCCCTTAAAGCGGCAAATTTTTCTGAATTGTAAAACCGAAAAAAGCAAAATACAACTTGTATTTTGCTTTTTTTATTGCTGATTTTTAGGATTTATTTCTTCGGAATATTTGCTAAAATTTCCTGTAAAAAGCCCCAGAATTTCTGTAACGATGGAATGTTCGCTCTTTCATCCGGCGAGTGTACACCGCGGATGGTCGGACCGAAACTTACCATTTCCATTTCCGGGTAATTAGCACCGATAATTCCGCATTCCAAACCGGCGTGACATGCGACAACTGCAGGTTTTTCGCTGAATTCTTTTTCGTAAATTTTTTCCATAATCTGCACGATTTCAGAACCTGGTTTTGGTTTCCAGCCCGGATAAGATCCGCTGAATTCCACCTCCATTCCAGCGAGTTCATAGACAGATTTTAACTGCTCTGCAACCGAATTTTTCGAAGATTCTACCGAAGAGCGGGAAAGGTTTAAGATTTTCAAAGCGCCATTTTCAAGTTCAACACGCGCAATGTTATTGGAAGATTCCACCAAATCTTTTACGTCTGGCGACATTCTGTAAACGCCGTTGTGCGCAGACTTTAAAGCTAAAATAATATTTTTCGAATCTTTTTCAGAAATGGCTTTTTCTTCGCTGGAAAAATTTTCGATGTTGATCTGCAAATCTTTTTCAATTTCCGCAAATTCTTCCAGGATTTCCTGCTTTAAGATATTTGCGTTTTCAATGAATTCTACCGAATTTCTCACCGATAAAACGGCATTTCCTTCCCGCGGAATTGCATTACGCAAACCACCGCTGTCGATGGAAATAAGTTGGATATTTTGGTTGTAAAGCCCGGTGTATAAAAGTCTACCCAAAATCACGTTGGAATTTCCGAAACCTTTATGGATATCCATTCCGGAGTGACCACCCTGTAAACCCTGAACGGTAATTTTTACGATTTGTCCTTTGGAGTGTTCCAGATTATAATTTTGTGATGCGGTCACATCAATTCCACCCGCGCAGCCGATATCGATTTCATCATCTTCTTCGGTATCCAAATTCAGCAAAATTTCGCCGTGCAGCTGACCTGGTTTTAGACCTTTTGCGCCGGTCATTCCGGTTTCCTCATCGATGGTGAAAAGTGCTTCAAGAGCCGGATGCGGAATATTATCGCTTTCCAGGATACTCATGATCGAGGCGACGCCCAAACCGTTATCCGCACCTAAAGTAGTGCCTTTAGCTTTTACCCAATCGCCCGAAACTTCCATTTGAATTCCTTCACTTTCAAAATCGAAGTTTACGTCGTTATTTTTCTGGCAAACCATATCCAGGTGCGACTGCAGCACAATCGGCTTGCGGTCTTCCATGCCGGCGGTTGCAGGTTTTTTGATAATGACATTTCCGACTTCATCAACGGTAGTTTCCAGATTGAGTTTTTCGCCGAAATTTTTTATAAATTCAATTACTTTTTCTTCTTTTTTTGAAGGACGCGGCACCGAATTTAAAGCTGCAAAATTCTTCCAGACGATCTGCGGTTCGAGTTGTGATAATTCCATTTTAAAAATTTGTTTAGCTCAAAATTACGAATAAAAAAGCGCTTCCGGAATATCCAGAAGCGCTTCGCAGCAGATTTTGTGACTATTTTAACAGCCGCATTCACCGTAAATTGGTGTTACTGTTTTTTCACCTTTTTTATTTTCAACCGTCATGGTACCTTCAAACATCATAACTTCCTCAAATTCTTTTATTTTTTTACCATTAATGGTGATCGAAAATTCATCATTTTTAATGATTTTGTTAAAGTTTTCCGGATCGAAATCGCCCTCTTTCATTGGGATTTTAATGGTTTTCCCATCGATCTTCAGGTATGCGTTATTGCCGTAATCATCGATGTAAACGAACTTTTCATCCTGAAAATCTTCTTTGTTTTTACTGAAATAGCAGGAGCAGCCCGAAACTTCAGGAGGAAAACCAAAAGTTTCAATATTAATTTGCGCAGGCATTTCAGTTCCGTTTGAAGCTGCAGAATCCTGAACGACAACTGTGGAATCAGAAATTTTACCGGTATTTTGGGCAATTTTCTCGTCTTTAGAACAGGAAAATAATAGGGCGAAACCTGTGAGTAGCAATAATTTTTTCATTGAATTTAAATTGTTTTTTAATTTTAACCGCGGTCGCGTTCCAGCAAAACCATCATTAATAAAGACAAAACGACCAAAGATTCCTCGCCATCATCAATATCTTTCAGACGGTCGAGCTGAAATCTTCTTCCTACAAGCGACGGCATTTTTTTGAGCTGGAAAACAGCATTATTTTCCACATCGTGCACGGTATAAGCCGGATTTAAAAAATAACCGGAAAACATTCCTACCAAAGGAATTTCGCTGATCAATCCATCCAGAATTTTGATCCAGGCATTGTCTTCGCTGACGACAAATTTCAGTTGATCGTTTTCATCAAAAATATCGTAATGGGATTTCCAGAGTGAGCGCATTCCTTTTCGCGCCAGTCGCCCAAAACTTTGGTGTGAAGCCGCATCTTTAATCGAATAACTCGCATTAAAATCCAGCCAGCGATCTGCTTTAATCCGGAAAAGTTCGCGCGTTTTCGATTCATCATTGAAAATCACAACATCTTCTTTCAGCTTAAACATTTTTTGGCGCACGTAGGCGACATAATTTCCGTTTTTGTCGGTGATGTTAAAATCGCTGGACAGCGTGGTGATTTTAAATTTGAAATCCAGAGGATAATTCAGATTATTAAGGGTCATTGAAATTTTTTTTAAAGATAATAAAATAGGAGAGACTTGGTAAATGCGGGATTTAATTTTATTTTTGTGCAATGGATTACCCGAGTAAAGTTTTAGCCAAAGCCGTTGAAGAAATTTCCGGTTTGCCGGGCATTGGTAAAAAATCGGCCTTGCGGTTGGCGCTTCATCTTTTGAAGCAGCCGGCGAGCCAGGCAGTGGCTTTGGGCGATTCTTTAAAAAAACTCGTAACCGATATCCAGTATTGTCGCCAGTGCCATAATTTTTCGGATGCTGAATTGTGTGAAATCTGCGCCGATCCGAAACGTGCAGACGAAGTGCTTTGCGTCGTAGAAGATGTCCGCGATGTAATGGCGATTGAAAATACCGGAAAATTTCGCGGAAAATACCTCGTTTTAGGCGGTAAAATTTCTCCGATGGAAGGAATTGGACCAAGTAAACTCAATATTTCTTCGATTGAAAAGAAACTTGCCGAAGGAATTGTACAGGAACTGATTTTCGCGCTGAGCGCTACGATGGAAGGCGATACCACCGCGTATTTTATCTACAAAAAATTTAAAAACAGCAACGTAAAATTTTCCACCATCGCTCGTGGAATTTCTGTGGGAGATGAATTGGAATATGCAGACGAGATTTCGCTGGGCCGTTCCATCCAAAACCGTTTGCCGTATAATGAAAAGGATTAGTGACGCCGATTTCAGATTTTTTACTATCTTCATCATGCTTTAATTTTTTTACCCTTGATTTCAGTCGTCATTCCGCTTTATAATGCTGAAACAAGTATTGAAAAAACGTTAGATTCCATCAAAAATCAAACGTGGAAAGGTGACTTCGAAATTTTCGTGGTGAACGATGGCTCCACGGACGAAAGCGCGGCGGTGGTGGAAAATTATATCAAACAAAGTTCGCTGAATATCCAACTTTTAAATCAGGAAAATTTAGGCGTTTCAGCAGCAAGAAATTCTGCTTTGCGCCGGGCGACAGGAGAATATATCGCGCTTTTGGATGCTGATGATGAGTGGCTGCCGGAGAAAACGGAACGGCAAATGGAAATTTTAGAAGATCACAATTCTGACCTCGACTTTTTGGGATGTCTCAGAAAAAATCAAAAAATACTATGGCCGTTTCGGGTGGAAAAAAATAATCTGGCTGAAGTAACTTTTAGAAAATTGTTGCTTCGCAATGAAGTTCAACCTTCGACTGTAATCTTTAGAAAAGAAATCATAAAAAAAACCGGCTTTTTCGGCGAAAATTTTCGGTTTGCCGAAGACCTGAACTTTTGGTTAAGAGTTTCGGAAAATTGTAAGATGGCAATTTTAAATGAAGAATTGATTTTTGCCGGTGACGGAAAACGCAGTTTCGGTGTCTCAGGTTTGTCTGCGAATTTGGTTGAAATGGAAAAAGGTTTTCAGAGAAATCTCAGGGAAATTTGGGCAAAGAAGAAAATTGGTTTTGCGCAGTTTGCTGCTTATTTTGTTTTTTACAAAATGAAATTTTTGGTGCGTTTAAGCCGGAATTTTTACTTTAAATTGCAGGGCCGATGAAATTATCAGTACTCATTGTAAATTATAACGTAACCGATTTGCTGCGAAATTGCCTTCTTTCGCTGCAGAAATATATTACAGATGTTGATTACGAAGTAATTGTAATTGACAACTGTTCTACGGATTCCACATGGAAAAATTTGATTCAGGAATTTCCCGATTTTCAGTTTTTGACATCGTGCCAGAACGAAGGTTTTGCAAAAGCAAACAACAAGGCTGCGAAAATCGCGCGCGGTGAATATATTTTGCTATTAAATCCGGACACCGAACTGGAAGATTTTTCGGGGAAAACCCTGTTGGATTTCGCAGATTCAAAACAAAATTTTGGCGCTCTCGGTGTGCGCATGCATGACGCCGGCGGAAATTTTTTACCGGAAAGCAAACGTTCTGTTCCGGATGTATTCAGCTCGTTTCGAAAGCTTTATCTGAACTTCAATAAGCACAAGACAAAATCATATTACCGCAATGATATCGGTGAATTTGATATTGCTGAAGTGGAGGTAGTTACCGGTGCTTTTTTGCTGGTTAAACGGGCAGTTTTTTTCGAAATAGGTGGTCTGGAAGAAAAATACTTTATGTACGGCGAAGATATCGACTTCTGCTACACGCTGTTACGCTCAGATTACAGCAATTGGTATTACGGCAAAACGTCTATTTTACATCATAAAGGTCAAAGCACGGTGAAGGATTTGGATTACCTAAGAAGATTTTATGGCGCGATGCAGGTTTTTGTAGATAAATATTACAAAGACCAAAAACCGATACAGCACCGGATTCTTTCAGCCGGGCTGAAAATGCGGCATTCCCTGGAAAAACAGCGGATAAAATAAAAGAGATGCAAATATTTGCATCTCTTTTTATATTAAGTAAATAATTTTTCTATTTCGCTGGTATCGTCGCCGGATTATTGGTTCCCGGTGCTGTTTGAGGTGCCGGAGTTTCCGTTCTAACCGGAGCACTTTGCACGCTTGAAGGATTTGCGGTAAGTATTACGCTCAAAAGAATTAAAAACACAATAGCGCCACCCAACCACCATGTTGCTTTTTCCATGAAATCATTGGTACGCTGAACACCGAACTGTGCTGCAGACGTTCCGCCGAATGTTCCGGAAAGGCCGCCGCCTTTCGGGTTTTGCGCCATCACGATAATGATTAGTAGGACACTTAAAATCATGATCAGAATCATGAATAAGGTAAATATTGTGTTCATCTTTAATTCAAAGTTTTCGAGTGGCAAATATAATCATATTTTTTAATTATTTAAGGAAAAGATGTATGTACAACAGAAATATATTTTAGCAAAAGCCAGAGGTTAAAAACTAAAATTTTAGCCTTTTAGTGCCGAAAATCTTTTTTTCTTTAAAATATAACAATTATTTTTTATGTTTGTATTAATGAAAAATTTCCTGAACGGAACGATCAGTCCGGAATCCATCATTTCTCTTTTCAGTCAGGCTCCAGTAGGCCTTGCCCTGTTAATGGGCGAAGACTTTGTAATAGAGAATGCCAATACACAAATTCTGCAGTTTTGGCAAAAAGATTCGCAGGTGATCGGGTTGCCGATTTTGGAAGCCCTGCCGGAAATTGCTGATCAGGAATTTCCGAAAATTCTGCGAAAAGTTTTCAAAACCGGTAAAACGTATAAAGGGTCCAAGACCAAAGCTTTGCTGGAGAGAGACGGGCTGTTGCATACTTTTTATTTTGATTTTATCTACGCCCCAATTTTTTCTGAAGGAGTCATTACGGGAACTTCCGTCGTTGCAATTGACGTAACGGAAGCGGTTTTAAGCGAAAGAAAGTTGCAGGAAAATGAACTTCTTTTCAAAGAACTGACAGAAATTTCGGATCATTCCACTGCTTTGTACAGAGGGGAAGATTTGGTGATCGAATTTGCCAATGACCAGATGATCAAAACCTGGGGAAAAACGAAGGCGGTAATTGGTAAAAAATTAGAAGAGGCGCTTCCCGAGCTTGAAGGACAGCCTTTCATTGATATTTTAAAAAATATTTTCCGCACCGGCGAATCATATATCGCTAAAGAAGATCCCGTGGATTTGGAGGTAGACGGTAGACTTCAAACATTTTATTACAGCTTTTCTTACCGTCCGCTGCGCGATGCGAACGGAAAAGTTTATGCCATCTGGAACAGCGCTACGGATGTTACCGAATTGGTACAGGCACGTATCCAGGCTCAGAATGCCGTGCGAGAATACCGCGATCTAGCAGAAGCAATGCCGCATATCGTGTGGACTACCGACCTGGAAGGTAAGCTGGTATATTATAATAATAGTTTAACCAACTTCTTAAACTTAAAGGAAGAAGACATCGACTCGTTTGATTTTTCCACGG
>Ga0308157_10001725_pt1 | contig 41347 bp, 47 predicted proteins | sample PhyBR1_FD_201035 | JGI IMG/M metagenome (GOLD analysis project Ga0308157, IMG submission 201035) | Phyllosphere microbial communities from UC Gill Tract Community Farm, Albany, California, United States - DLSLB.R1 | ecosystem: Host-associated > Plants > Phyllosphere > Unclassified | place: USA... | reverse complement strand
TAATTAGTCCGAATACAACTTCAGCTGCTTTTAAAATTGGGTCTATTACTTTAGATTCAGAAACTAAAACGAATATTTCAGTACCAGATATTAAAATTAATCCAGGCAGAAGATATAACCTGATTCTTAACTTCAGAACCTGTACAAAAGACGTCACCTCCGATGCTATGAATTGGAAATACGAAGAAGTGTCGTGGTTCGAATGGTTGACTAAATATAGGTATATATAAAACTGATGAAAAAAAGCATTATAAGAATAACGAAGTAATTAAAAATACCTTCTCTGCACCGAAGGCTGATTATGGTTTCCAATTTGATATTACTGAGTTAGATAATGCATTTAACATGCAGGTAAATAATCAATTTATTTTTGGAACTTCAACAAATGATCAAATTTAATTTCAAACAAATGTAGGTTTAGGTACAATAAGAAACATTCAATTTAATGATGGAACTGAATATGCAGTTAATGGAATTCCAGAAGTCTACAATATGAAAGGTTCATTGACCAAACCTCTAATTCGTATTCTGATTAGTAGAAATGGCGAGGTTATCATGCTAGGCAGTAAATCAAACGAAGGAGAGCTTGTTCCTTTAAAACTTAAAAATAATATAACATTTAATAAAGTTTTATGGAATGGCGAGGGCAATAATACAGTTGTTGTAAGTCAAAAAGTGGATGGTAGAACAATTGTTATAGGAGAAGGAACTGGTAGAGATAGAGTTGCATGTCCTAAATAAAATTAAATTAATAAAATTGTAAACGGCCAAACTATAAAATTTGGCCGTTTTTTTAGTATTAGATATTCTAAAAAATTATACCCCAATAATTCTTGGGGTATAATCATTTGCAAATTGACTAATATATAAAGTTTTGTTTCTGAAAAGAGTCAATCTGCAGTATATGGTTGTATTGCGATTTCAACACTTAATAAGTATATAGATAGTTTAAGTTCAAACAATTAAACATGTAAAAGGTTTTAATATGTTTATTATATTTATAAATACAGATATGCCATACTATAATTTAAGCGTCATAACTTAATTTTCACTTACGGAATCCATCTAAAATTCAATATTTTTAGATTCGTCAGCACTAAAATTATGATTGAAATAAAAGTTGCATCCATGAATGATGCAATAACTATCCAAAAAATCGGCAAAGAGACATTTCTTGAAACTTTTGAATCAAACAACTTAAAAGTGAATATGAATAATTATATTCAAGAACGCTTTTCAACTGAACAGGTGGAAAAAGAATTGAAAAATTTAGAATCTATCTTTTATATCGCTTGGGAAGGAAATCTTCCGGTTGGTTATTTAAAACTCAATATTGGAGCAGCTCAAACTGAAATTAAATTAGAAGATCATATTGAAATTGAACGAATCTACGTATATACCAGTCATCATGGCAAACAAGTTGGTCAAATGTTATTTTTTAAAGCCTTAGAAACGGCAAAAAATCTCCGAGTACCAACTGTTTGGTTAGGTGTTTGGGAAGAGAATGCAAGAGCGATCAACTTCTATAAGAAAAATGGTTTTGAAGAATTTGATAAACACATTTTTAAGCTAGGTCACGATGAACAGACTGATATTCTCATGAAAAGAGCCGTGGGCTAAGTTAAAATGAAGCTGTCCAAAAAGGCAGCTTCTTTTTTTAATATCGATTTTTGGGAATATTTTTAATTGTTAAGCTGCATTCTTTGTTTCGGAGCTTATTCTGTTTATGGTGTAATTATTAACCGTTTTCAAGGAGATTTTATCGTTAAAAGGGGTGTTTAGAGACGTTCTTTTTGTCATTTTTACCCATTTCCGTAGATTATGGGCGATAGCCATTAATGCAAACTCAATATCGACTTTTTCCAACCCTCGCATTGTAAATCTATTGAACTTATTGTTACTTTTCAATTGCCCGAAAACGGCTTCCACTTCGACCGGCCGTTTACTCCGGTGGTAAAGACCTTTTTCCGAAAGCAATCTCTCCTTAGTCTGGGCTTTTAGTTGGGCTAGCCGATGATTAATTTCAATCGTTCTATTTCCTTGTGCTTTATGACATTGTCCGCGCATTGGACATCTCTGGCAGCGCTGTGCTTGGTAAATACTGACCTGACTGACATAACCATTGGTGCTGGTTCGCTCGACCTGTTTCCATAAAGTCAATTTCTGCCCTGCTGGGCATACCAAGAAGTCCTCATGGGCGTTGTAAAAGAGATTTTGTAGCAGAAAGGGATTGGTCTCCTGTTTTCTCTTTTGCTCCATATGAAAGTAATTATACTTGACGTACGATGTTATATTCTTCCCCTCCATCAACTCATAATTTTGTTCACTTCCATAACCTGCGTCAGCTACAATTTCTTCACTTTGCCTCTGATACTGCGTTTCAAAACTTTCTAAATGAGACGCTAGGGTAACCGTGTCAGCTGTTGTCTGATGAATACTATATTGGGTGATGAATTGATTTTCTGTACTGATCTGAGCATTATAAGCAGGTTTTAACTGACCATTCTTCATATGATCGTCTTTCATACGCATGAATACAGCGTCTGGATCGGTTTTACTGTAGCTATTACGGTCACCTAGAATTTGTAACTGATGCTCATATTTTTCCAATCGAGGGAGATAATCTTCTTCCAGTTTTTTGAGTTGCTTCTGGGTAGATTTACTTTTTTCCTGGAGATCTGTATTGAGCTGATCCATTTTCTTCTTTAGCTCGGTGCTATCTATAGGTTTAGAAGTCTCTTCTCTGTTTAGCGCAGATTGATCCTGTTTGATCTGTTCATCAATCTCAGCAAGTAAGGATTCAATGTTAGCTTCCAGTTTAGCCTTATTCTTTTCAATGGATTTCTTCCAAACAAACGTATAACGCCCCGAAGCAGATTCAATCTTGGTCCCATCAATATACTGAACCTTCAGACTGACATATTCTAATTCATGAAGCATGCGAACGATATCGCCAAAAAGCTTCTGGATAATGCCCTTGAGCCGTTTGCCACGAAAATAATTAATCGTACGATAGTCCGGAGCGCTATTGCCCGAGAGCCACATAAAATATATATTCTCCTGAAGTGCTTTTTCAATTTTGCGGCAGGAATAGATATTATTCAAATACGCGTAAAATAGAACCTTGATAAGCATTCGGGGATGGTAACTTGTCGTTCCACCTCCTTTATACAATTTAATGATATGATCTAAATTCAGATTATCAACAACCTGATTAATCAAACGAGCAGGATGATTCGGCGGAATCTTTTCAAAAATATTCTCAGGAAATAAACTTGGACTATTGGATGGTAAGGCTTTAAATTGTACTTTCATATCGTTTTTTGGGTGCACCTCAATTTACAAAAAATTGAGGACAAAAAACATAAACCCCGCCATTTTTTAAATGACGGGGTTCTTTCTTTAAGAGACCTTTTTAGACATCCTCATTTTATTATAAGTTCTATATTTGGATGTTCAGCAATGATCTCAAGAATGATATCAAAATAGGTTTGCCCCTCTCCTTTTTTTAATTTATCTATTTTGAATTGAATACCTTTAGAATCAAACCTTTCAGAATCTTTTAATTTTTCATCATAGAAATTTAGAGTAAAATCAAATCCGAATAACTTTTTATTCTCTTCAAAATTCCCCCAAATTAATCTCACTTCTTCATTCTCTTTAATTTCACCAAATCCTCCATATAACAAATCATCAAATGCGTCTAAGCTTTCTCCCAATTGCCAACTTTCATTTTTCATAAAATGTCTGTTTATTTCCGCATATAAACTACTTTTATCAAAAATTCTAGTACCGTCTATAATAATCTCTTTTTTCATTTCAAATAATGAAATATGTTTAGTTGTGTTAATAAAAATTAGATCTCTAAAAAACTTATTAAATGCGTCTTAAACTATTCAGTAAATTGCTTTGTACAACTATTATAAACTTGTGAAATATCTTTCATATTAACGTTGAAATCTTCAAAATTAACTTTTTCCATATCACAGGTATATCCAAAAGATGGAGGTGCTGTCAAACAGTTTGAACACATTGTCATTGTAAAATAAACTGTTTTATTCTCATAAGTGCCCTTATATAAATTTGATTCCATCTCTCCTTTTTTAGTACAACGAATCTCACCTTTAAATTTACTTCTCATATTCATGGCACAATCTGAACCCAATGAACTATTTTCTTTCCCACAGGATAAAAACAACATTAAGCCCAATGTTAAAATTAAATATCTTTCCATAATATATTGGTTTATAACATATAAACGAAAGTTTTATTAAAGTGCTACACGAGCATACTGATTTTTTCAGAGGAATATCTTTTTATTATGTTAAAAACGTTAAATCATTCAATATGCAGCTGTTTCTTTATAATTTTAAGGATAATAAATCGATTATGAATTATGGAAAATAAGATTAAATACCTGTGGTTATTGCTATTATATATAGTATATAGTTGTAATAATCCAGAAAATAAAAGATCAAATCCCCCCGAAGTAACTACACCGGAGCCAAGTCTTATTACTTATTCATTTGTAGACACTCTTGCTCATGACATCAATGCGTTTACACAAGGTTTACTTATATATAATGGCTATTTACTCGAAAGTACAGGACTTGAAGAACAAAGTAGCATAAATAAAATTGACACAGCTAGTGGAAAAATAGAAGTCTTGAAGTCTGATTTTAATAATCAAATATTTGCTGAAGGGATTGCAATTTTTAAGAATAAATTGTTTCAACTAACCTATAAGAACCACTTAATATTTGAATATGACATCAATAATATTAAGAGCCCAATACATCAGCATTCTTGGCCCAAGGAAGGTTGGGGAATGACTTCAGACTCTAGCTCTTTAATTATTAGTGATGGAAGTTCAAAACTTTACTTTTTAGATCCAAACACAATGGTGGTGAAAAGAGAACTCAGTGTTTATGATCATATGGGAGCTGTAGATAGTTTAAATGAATTAGAATATATCGATGGATATATTTATGCCAATGTTTGGAAATCTGATTTTATTTATAAAATTGATCCAAAGACAGGTAATGTGGTAGGTAAAATAAGTTTTGAAGGAATTATACAACGTTATGATAAAAATTTTGATTTCAATGGCGAAAATGTTTTAAATGGAATTGCATGGGATGATGAAAATAAACTAATGTTTGTGACAGGAAAGAATTGGCCACTGATATTTAAAATAAAGCTAAATTAAAATTGACAGAATATAGCCTATAGATTAATCTTCATAATTATGATGCTCAGTTATTGTAAGATAATATCCATCCGGATCACGTAATGAAAATTCATGTTTTAGGGAATTTGTATTTAAATGAATATCTTCAACCAATTCTAACGCAAGCGACTTCGCTGTATCTCTAATCTTCATTAAAGCGTCAGTTTTAAAATATAAAATTAAACCATTTCCCACAGCATTATCAGGTGTCATCATCGTAGGGTGATTATGTTCGCCCCATTTATGTAAGCATAGAATGGCTAAATTATTTTCATCAACTAAAACAGCAAAATTATCTCCTCCATGCGAATTCTTTAAGTCAAATAGCTGCTCATACCATGAGGCGCTTATTTGAACATCCTTAACTGCAATTATTGGATCAATTTTTAGCATAATATCAAAATATAATTATATAATGTACTCAACAACCATTACTATGGCAATTGCTTTGATACTTCTCCAGCTGTTGAAAATAAGAAATGCCAGATAAAATATACTATAATTAAGCTAATAATAACTATAATTAGCCAAATCCAAGTATTTTTAAATCTTTTGTCTTCAAGCGAAATACTCCTTTCTTATGAATAAATGAGAATTTTTACCTGTGTAAATTAAAAACGACTCTAAAATATACTTTAGAGTCGCTCATACCATAGGGTAAACTTAATTTATACTAAGATCAATAGAAAAACATCTACTAATCTTCTTTGTCTAAGTCACTTAACCAAGACTGAACCTCTTCTCTGGTTTTTCCTGTTTTTTTCTGAAGCCTACCAAAAAGTTCATCTTCCTTGCCTTCTACATAAAGTAAATCATCATCAGTCCAATCAGCATATTGTTGCTTTACTTTACCTTTTAGAATATTCCATCTTCCTTTTAAATCTAACGAATCCATAGTTTTTAAATTATTAGTGTACAATAAGAACACATCACATCTTAAATTGTTCAGCGCAATAATAAATTTTAAAAAAAAGAGATTATATATGTTGATTCACAATAAATTATTATCTCCACTTAATAGCAAATTTCACCTTTAGTGTTTTGCTATTATCACTGAAATCTAATAAATCATATCCTTTATAGATAAACTCCTTAACTTCTTCAATTTTTCTTAAGGTTTCCTCTAATTCAAGAATTACAACAGCAATATGGTCTGTACTGTCGGATTGATCATTTGATATCGTTCTTTTGAATGTTAATAAATCTGGCATAACTCCTCCTTTTTTAAGCAACAATGAATAAGTAGCAAAGTTTTATTTCTTGTTAATTTTCTAAATCTTCTATTATTTTATCTATGAATTCTTGAGCTTCATGATATTTAAGTATCGGTGCGGCCTGACCTGCCCAAAAAGATTTTAGTTCTGAATTAGATTCAATATTCGCGGGGTAAGCACCTAAAGCTCCTGATATTTTCCCTTGTAAGGGATAAGGCGCCAATTTATGTTGAAAATCTTTCAATTCTTCAGTCAGTCTATTTTTTAATCCTCGGGACAACCTACCTGTAAATACTTTAGTCAATGTGGTATATCTAGCTTCTTTAGAGAATAATTTTTGACGATGAGTATTACTTGTTCCGGACTGATTAGTTGCTAGAAAAGCTGTTCCTATTTGCACAGCATCAGCACCTAAGGCTAAAGCGGCTTTTACCCCTCTTGAATCTGCTATACCTCCGGCTGCTATTACAGGAATATTCACAAAGTCAGCCACCTGCGGAATTAATGAAAAAGTTCCAATCAGAGAATCTTCAACGGAACCCAAAAAAGATACCCGGTGGCCACCGGCATCAATTCCTATCGCAACAACAGCATCAACACCAGCTTTTTCAATAGCAATAGCTTCATCCAACGTTGTTGCCGCTCCAATGGTTTTTATATTCAGTCGCCTACACTTCTCTAAAATATCTTCTGATGGAATCCCATATACAAAGCTAAATACGCGAGGTTTTACCTCAAATATGGCTTCTATCTGATTCTCGAAATCAGGACTCTTGGCCAATGGATAAACGGGAGGTGAAACCTCAATCTCTTCAAAATAAGGTTTGAAAATTTGTATTACTTTTTCGAAAGCATCCTGATTAAACTTATCAATATTATCATCCTTATCTTTAACCCATAAATTTAGATTAAATGGTTTGTTTGTTTTTTTTCGGATCTCCTTTCCGATATCAACAATCTCATTATCGTTAAATGGTTGACAACCAAAACCTCCTAATCCTCCCGCATTCGAAACTAGAGAAGTTAGTCCAACAGAAGATAATCTTCCCCCAAAGGGTCCAAGTAAAATTGGCAGATCAATTTCTAAGAGTTTGGTTAGGTTTGTTTTTCGCCACATAATGTCTTGATTTATTGAGTTTCGTACTATGTAAATTACAGTTAATGTCTGAAAAAACCTTAAACCTGTTTTCTATTTTACATAAACCTGAGATTTCTTTCTCCCTCTTAATATATAGGCTTTTCGCTCTTGTTTCATAAAAACACTGCTTAATTTTTTGCTTAAAAATGTATATTTGCATAAACTAAACTTAAACCTTAATAAAAACAATTCTATAAAAGCCTGTGGAACTTCATTTGCTAAAAAAACACCTCAATGAGGCCTATAAGTCTCTAATAATATATACTAACTATCAAACTGAAATTGAAAATGAAAGATATCGGATCATGTTTTACAATAAAAATAGCCGACATATCTATATAGGTTTGGCTATTGGCTGGGCTCTGTATCTCATAGCCTATCATTTTATCATTTCTTCTAATCAAGTTGTCATAACGGGCTTTATTACTTTTGGTTTTGGTATCGCAGTTATGCGATGGATCGTTGGACCTATATTGGATAAACGAAAGAAAGAGAGTATGAAGGAAGCTGCCAGAAAACGATTTGAGCCTTTGGTGAAAGAAATGGATAGCATCGCCCTTAAACTAGAAGAATCTGCGATCACACCAGAAAAGTATAGAACACTTCATGCTGTTAGCCATCTACTAGATTACATTCAAAATGGTCGTATTGATACCCTTAAAGAAGGCATAAATCTTTATGAGGACGAGATGAGTAAACAGAAACAGCAACATAGTCTCAATATTATGTTGCATCAAAACGAAAAAATGATTCGACAAAATGGCAAAATTATCTTACAGCAAAGAGAAATGATAAGGGCACAACGTACTACAAATGCAATACTATTGTTTAAGTAAAACAAATGTTATTTCCCTGACCAATCTCTGTTAAGAAATTTTTCAATTAGAGGGGTAACCAAATATGCCTCTTTAAATTCAGGATTTATGGTAGTGATTTCTCCAATGTACTCACCGTGTCCTCCCGGAATTATTGCTAATTCCACGTTTTGAATTTGCCTAAATAATTCAATAGCATGCTCCGGGTTGATTATGTCTTTATCGCCAATAATAATAAGGGCAGGCGCTATAATAGATTTAATCTTTTCATCCGGAATGTCTCTAAAGTGTATCATTCTTTTTGCATCTCTGTCATGCATAACTTGCAAAGCACTTGGATCAGCTGCAACCTCTAGGTATGCTTGTTGCAATTGTATCGGCATATTCTCTAATTTTGCCTTTTTCATAAATTCCCAAAACCAATCAGGAACCCCACTACGTTTTGCAAGGGCTGAAGCCAAGATAATTTTATCTACCAATTTAGGGTGCCGAATGGCTATATGCAATACAGTTGTTCCACCATTACTAAAACCTAGGAAGTCACTTTTAGCAATACCTAGATTTTTAAGAAGTATGGCAACATCGTCAGCATCCTGTTCAAAAGTCAAATCTGCATTTCGGTCATTCGTTCTCCCATGAGCTTGTAATTCAACAGCAATTATTTTCCTGTTTTTTGCTAATAGCGGAATAATTTTTCCAAAATTGGATTGAATGGTTGATCCTCCACCGTGAATTAAAACTAAAGGATTTCCTTCTCCGTAAATTTCATAATACATTTTTAAACTATTCACATCGGAATATCCACCTTCAAACACCAAATTATCTAGTTTTAAATTTTCCATTTTTTTATTAAAATTCTAAACTATTTTTTACACAATATACCACAAGAATATATTACTCCACTCCTTTCTTAAAGCATATCATGCTTAAGATTACATATAAAATATATTAAATGTATGACCATCAGGGTCGGCAAATACAAAACCATAATAGCCTTCTCCAAATTCTTCCGGCATTGTTATTACGCTTCCTCCAGCTTTTGCCACACCTTCTACCCATTGATCAACCTCTTCTTTAGTATCTACCGAAATTGTAAACATAACTTCAATTCCATTTTTAACGTCTGCTAATTTCATTTTCATATTGGTTTCCAATACTTCTTTTAGAAAAAAGTGAATAACAAATTCATTATCAGCAACTAAAAAACTGGTCAGTTCATCTGTGGTAGAATGTTTCCCATTAGGTTTAAAACCTAATGCATTATAAAACTCCGTAGTGCGCTTTAAATCACTTACACCTAAATTTGCCCATATTTTTTTTGATTTCATATCTCTGGCGTTTAATAAACTATTTATTTATCTAAAGATATGAAGGAATTATTTCCTTAAACTTTTCATAGGGCAAGAAAAGTGGGGTTCAGTTATTATTTCTATTACCAATTCGAAGTCTTTGTCCACAAGGGTTTTGTCAGCCCAACTTCCTTTGTAGGCAATATTCCAATCAAACCGATTAAACGTGAAATTTGCTCTAAAAATGCTATCATTTTGATGTGCTAAAAACTCTATATTCTTTGTAACTTCTCTTATAGAAAGATTCCCTGAAATTCTAAGACTGTCACTACCTAATTTTTGAATATTGGTTAGCTCCAATGATCCTTGTGGGTACTCAATAATATTAAAAAAGTCAGCGCTTTTGAGATGGTTAAGTAAATTGTTACGAGCAATTTTTTCGTGTGTTGGAATATCAGTTACGTCAATGGTTTCCATAGCCAATATGAAATTTCCACCGACTAATTCATCATTCCTCATTAGAAAAAATCCGCTTTTAAATGAAACGATTCCCTTTCGATGTCGTATACCTCGCATTTCGGTAGCAATCCACTGAATTACAGATTTTTGAACATTCATTCTTATGGTGTCAGCTTTAACATCTTCGATGGGTTCAATTATGGAATTTACTATCACTTTTGGTGCATCAGATGAATGTTTTCCTATACAAGAAAACATGAACAAAAATACAGGCAAATAATATATCCTATTCATAATTCGGAATGTTTTTACCTAAAATAATATTTCGTTTAATGGTCAAAATATTATTTTCAACTTGTGGATTAACAATTCCTGAACCACCTCTGTTTTTTGATCTATTTCTTATGCTTTGAGTCACTAATGGATCATCGTCAAACAGATATTCGTCAAGATAATATTCATTTTTGTCAGATTCCTTTATCGTGATGTGAATGTGTGCAGGTTCGCTACTATCGGAATAAGGAGCAGGTTTGAATGTATAGAATGTATATTGACCATCTTTTCCCGTTTTGACCCAACCTCGAATAAACCCATGTCGTTTAGCCCATCCTGTTTCATTTCCCTTGGTTTCATAAATACCTTGTCTGTTAGTGTGATATATATAGATAATAACATTTTCTGCTGGCGTTATTCCATCCTTTTTAAAAACGGTACCCGTTATTTTCAATTTGGGTTCATTTTGTTGAAATTCTGGTAGGGTATCAATTGGAGATAATATTTTGTTTTCATATTCATAGATTGCTTCACATCCCTCGCAGGCTCCGCCAATTTTTTTTGAACTTTGTGCCTGACATGATGTTAAAGTCGATATAATCGTTAAAAGCAAGAAGGGAATAACTCTAATTTTCAAATCCATAGCTTGTTATTTTTTTAATATTTACCGACAATATTATGGATACAAAAAAGAGTATGAAAATCAAATCGTCTTAGCGGATGAGTTTATATGCCAACCCGATGACCTGTATTGAATTGCTTTTTAAAATCAGTAGCATAGTTTCGACTTAACCTCACAGAAATTCCATTTATCAATTGCAAATCATAATCGCCATTTAATCGAGATTTGAACGAAATAACTTTTGAAATGTTTATTATGGTGGATTTATGTATTCTGACAAAGATACTTGCGTCTAACTTTTCATAAATCGATTTCAGCGTTTCCGAATGCAAATATTTCTTATCCTCAAGATGAATAGATATATAAGGTGTAGCAGAAGTGATTTGCACAATATCTTGTACCCTTACAATCACATTATCCTTTCCATTATTGATGACTATTGTGTCTAACGTAAATTTACTTTCAGCAATAGCTGTATTAAGTGTTCGGTTTGAAAAATATTTGAAACCAAACACAAAGATTGTGTAGACAATGACCAATTTATAAAAATCCTGTGCCATCGTATAGGAAAAGAATTTGAATATATCGTATTTCCCCTCATAGAAAAACATAGATAAAACAGTAGCAACAAAAGGTAAAATGAAAAGATGGACTATAATGGGTGAAATAATGAATATCAAAATTTTGGTTACTCCATTTAAAGGTACATTCTTTATTCTTCGACACAGTGTCATTAATATCGGGATAAACAAAAACCAAATGGTTTTAAACAGCAGGGATTCGCAGAGGTAAAAAGCATAGCCGCTTCTCTTTGATTCCAAGAAGTCTTGAAAAATTGTTATAGCTATAATTGAGAGAAAAGTTCCAGAAAGTATCATGAATAATTTCCTTTTGTTAAGGGGAAAATTCGTTGTGGATTCGGTATTTGAAATCGAGTAAAGCATACTTAATGACCTTTCTTTTTATGCATTTAACACTTTCGCTCTTAAACAAATATAATAATAAAAGGTCTTTGCCTAGAGGATACAGAATTGGCAAAGAGTAGCTGAAAGATTTATTGTGGTTAGATATTGAATTTGTCAATAAAAAAATACCTTAACAGTGAAGAAGATAGAAGTAAGAACTATAAATCTGTTAAAAAGAGAAATAATAAACTTAAGTATGAATTTCCCAGATCCGGAGGTGAGGGACTTGAAATAAAAATATCTGCTAGTGAAAGGCAGAGGATACACAGGATTGGTGGAGAATAAAAGTTACTATGTGATTGAAAAGGAGATAAAGTTATAAGTAAATAGAAAGTATTTTAAGGGATAGTTTCAATTGCTGTAAATTTTAAATTTTTATCAATATTTAACCAAATACCAAAGTCAACACCCTCATGGGTAGGAGCAATTTCACCTTTATTAATGATCTTATAAAAGACAACATAAGCGGGATACGGTTCACTTTGTTTAATAATCATCTTTTTGGCATTCTTTAATTTAGAAATTAATTTTGGAGAAAAATTTTCCTGTAGCCTTTGTGTAAAAAATGAAGTAGCGCTAATGTATTTTTTGTTGCCCACCTCCTTACAGGGTAAACACCTAATGGAATCGGTACTATTGATTAGTAAGGAGTCAATATTTTTATTTTCTATCAACCTTATTATGTAATCAGCTTTTTGGTAGATTAAATTAGTATCTATTTGCCCATAACATTTTGATCCAAATAGAATAAGAAATAATAGGGTTTGAATTTTCATATCTAGGTATATAATTATACTAATTTAATAAAAATCAATTAGGAATTTTGGGTTAAATAATAATCACCACTAATGGCAGGAGAATTGTGAAAGATTATCTTCTAAGCTTTACTTTCTTAAACATTTTCTTAAAAGCTTCTTCGGCCTGTCTACCCATTTCTTTTTCAACGTTTTTGTAAATCACTTGTACAAATTCTTCACAACAGCCATGTACAGTAAGATTATCTTGACTTTTAATTCCAACCTTTGGAAATTCTCCATGCTTGGAACATTATATTTTCTCCATCTTAGATTTAATTAAATCCATATTTAATAAAGGCTTCCCCATGGTACTTAAATTTTTATCTATAGCTTCATTGCTATCACTACGAATTTAACTATAAAAATTAGTAAAAAAATCTAATATAATTAGCAAGTTTTCCACATACTCTTAAAATCCTAAACGAATTTCAATTAGCCAATTATTATAATAATCTTTACTAAACATAACCTTAATAGTGTTGATGCTTTCGATTTCAAAAGCTTTATATACAGATCTGTCTGCTGTAGTAGTCTGGTAAAACAACCCACCAGTTTGGAAAGTATCAATTTCTAAAACTTTGAATTTTATATATTCTATATTTTCTTTACTTGAAGGATCAACTCATTTATTAAGCTGATGATTAATCTTTGTTTCGATATGATTTTTTGGAAGAGTACAATACGGCTATAATAGTGAATAACAACATATTATTTAGAATAATTGATTTGGTTATACCAAAGATAGGCAACCATAGGAATATGTTAATATTTGTTTTACGGAGAGAGAGGGACTACCTCCACTTCGTTCCGATGATCCCTGTTGGGGGAGGCTAAAACAAAATCAAAGCTATCCGCTTCGCTCCTTGTTTTGTTGTTTACAGAGGGTTTGTCAAACTAGTTTGACAAACCCTCTGTAAACAACAAAACCCGACTAACGTCGGGCTTTGATTTTGTTTGCGGAGAGAGAGGGATTCGAACCCTCGATACAGTCATCCCGTATACAGACTTTCCAGGTCTGCTCATTCGACCACTCTGACACCTCTCCTGAATGTGGGGCAAATATAAACTTTTTATGCATTCAATCCCACATAAAATCAAAATATTTTAAGCTTTCTAGTTTCCTTTCTTTAACTTAGTGCAAAGGCCAAAATGAAACGTATATTATCTATCGACGGAGGTGGAATACGTGGTATTATCCCTGGGATGATCCTCGTATCCCTCGAACAAAAAATAAAAAAAGCAACCGGCAACCCTGATGCCCACTTATCAGAATATTTTGATTTCTTCGCTGGCACAAGCTCAGGAGGTATGTTAATCAGCATTTTATTATGTCCCGATCCACAAGACCCTTCGAAACCTAAATACTCCGCTCAAGATGCCCTGAATATCTTTCTCAAACATGGAACAGATATTTTCACAACGAGTAGCTGGAGACGTTTCCTAAACCAATTTGGCCTCCTTACTGAATTATATGATGAACATGTACTGGAAAAAATATTAGAAGAATATTTTGGTGATCAAAGACTTCGTGAGCTCATAAACCCCTGTATCATGACAGCATATAACATTGAACTTCGAAAAAATCATCTTTTCCGTCAACAAAAAGCAATATCACACGGTGACTCTAGAGATTTTTATATAAAAGACGTTTGTAGAGCAACATCGGCCGCACCAACTTATTTCTCCGTCGCCGAAATCTATTCCATCGCAGGGACCCGTTATCCCTTAGTTGATGGTGGTGTCTTTGCTCACAATCCATCTATCACTGCCTTATTAGAAGTTTTAAAGACATACAAAACCTTTAAAATTGATGATGTACATATCCTGTCTCTGGGAACTGGGATCGCCAAAAACGCATATAGATATGAAGACTTTAAGAAACAAAAAGCCATATCTATTGGTCCCGCCTTGGTAGATATTATGACCAGTAGTTCCTCAGAAAGCAATGATTATTTCCTAACTCAACTCTTCAGATCTATACAAAAATCATCAAATTATATTCGAATTGAGCCTTCTAACCTATCTTCTATAGAACCTTCTCTAGATGCTGCCTCAAAAGGAAATATTCAAAAAATTGTCTCTCTGGCAGATAAATTAATCAGCGATAATGAAATGCTATTGGATGCATTGGTGCACGATTTAATTGAAGACAAGGAAAAACAAAATAATAAAAAGCAAAATTCAGTATGGCAATTTTTAAGAGATAAATTATAAAAGGAAAATATTAAAAACTTAATATTGTAAAACCACCTTGTAGAAATATTATTATTATATTATCCAAGCGATTGAAGAATGATCGTAAAGAATAATTTCAAATGGCAAAAACAATAGCATTAATTGCACACGATGGCAAGAAAGCCGAAATGGTTGGCTTCGTTAAAGATCATCAGGAAGAATTAGCAAAAGCTCATCTCGTAGCAACCGGAACCACCGGTTCTTACATTCAACAAACTGGTTTAGAAGTAGAATTAAAACTATCGGGCCCTAAAGGAGGAGATGCTCAGATAGCAGCTATGGCTGCTGAAGGTAAAATCCAAGGTATTATTTTCTTTAGAGATCCGCTAGGAAAGCATGCTCATGAACCAGATATCCAAATGCTTATGCGGATATGTGACTTATGGAATGTACCATTAGCAACTAATCCTGCAACAGGATCATTAATAATTAAAGGACTTTTAGAATAAGAAACAGATATATGGCAAAAGAGGTATTGGTAAGTATAGGTGAAGAAAGTTATACCACAACTATTTCATATGATGACCTAAGTATCCTGGCAGATGAACCAATTGATTTAGGCGGACAAAATAAAGGTTTTGCACCTACTCAATTGTTACTTTCATCCATTGGTTCCTGTAAAGCGATTACCATGAAGATGTATGCAAATCGGAAAAACTGGAAAGTAAACAAAATCGATATAAAGGTCTCAAGCGAAGTCCAAAGAAGTGAACAGCAACAAACTACTTATATAAAATGTAATATTTTTATAGAAGGGGATCTGGACGAAGTCCAAAGAAAAAGATTACATGTAATCGGTGAAAAATGTCCGATTCAAAAGATGTTACAGCACCCGGTCATTATTGAAAGTAATCTAATTGATACAATTTAGTAGAAAAATCGTTCAGGATTGTATATTTGCGACTTGAAAAAATAAAATGCTATGGAGCCTATTAGTGAACAGACAATCACCAGCCCCTTCCAGAACTTCACTCGCGAACAATGGAAACGATTGAACGGTCAATTAAGCCATTCTATTCAAGAGAAGGATTTAGGAAAATTGCATGCCTTAAATGAACCTTTAACCTTAGAAGAAATTGAGGATATTTATGTTCCATTAGCCCATTTATTGGAAGTACATATAAATAACTTTCAGGAATTACATTCCAAAAGCAATATATTTTTTAAACGTAATCAACAAAAATTACCTTTTATAATTGGCATTGCAGGTTCTGTTGCCGTTGGGAAGAGTACGACAGCAAGGGTATTAACAAAAATTATCTCACTGCTTCCCAGTAAACCAAAGGTAGAATTAGTGACAACCGATGGATTCCTTTACCCCAATAAGGAATTGATAAAACGTAATATTTTAAACAGAAAAGGGTTCCCTGAAAGTTATGACACCAAAAAGCTACTTCAGTTTTTGGCCGATATTAAATCTGGGAAATCCCAAGTTTCTGTCCCTTTATATTCTCACTTGGAATATGATATATTAGATGAAAAACTAACAATCTCTCAACCTGATGTATTAATTGTGGAGGGTATTAACGTACTTCAGGTGAATTCAAGAAAAGACGGAGTCTTTGTATCTGATTTCTTCGATTATGCCATATATGTTGATGCTGATGAAAAAAATATTGTAAACTGGTATGTGGAGCGTTTTGAATCTCTAAGGGCTACAGCTTTCCAGAATGAAGCATCTTACTTTCATAAATATGCAGATCTTAGTACAGATGAAAGTATTAAAATGGCGACCCAAATCTGGAATGAAATCAATAAACCAAACTTACACGAGAATATCCTTCCTACGCGTTATAGAGCAGACCTGATTTTAAAGAAAGGATCTCACCACTTTATAAAGAGAATTAGAGTCAGGAAGATTTAAGAACTTTACGTTCAAATTTTATTATCTCTTTTAGTATTTCGTTTTCCAAATTCCGGTGCATTCTGTTACTATTTGTTGCAGCATGAAGATCCAATTTATACCGAACATAATCCTTCCCTATCTCCATTACCTTTACATTAAAATCAGTTTCTTTTATTTCCAAATTTGGATGAGTCATCAGACTTAGTTTCAAACTTTCTTCCAATTCTTCGATATGCAGAGAAACTTCTAAAGGCAACTCAAACTTAACAGTAAATAAACTGGATTGGTGGGCCGAAAGGTTCATGAATGTAGAAGTAAACACATAGTTATTAGGAACCATAACAATATCATCTTCTTCATCTTGCAATACAATGTTTGCAAAAGTGATATCGATAATCCTACCTTGGTTCTCCCCTACTTTAATTCGATCTCCTACTGATAATTGTTCTGAAAACATAATGATTAGGCCGCTAATCATATTCGTAATATAATCTCTGAATAACACGGCAATAGCCATGGCAACAATTGTTAAGCTCGTAATAAAATCTCTTGGATCTATACCAAAAGTAATCATCAAGGCAACGATAGCAAAAATCGTATTTAACACAGCTGTCAGTCTGTTTACGCCTAATACAAAATTCCCCCGAACATGTCTTTGTTTATTACGTGTGTTATAAAGGATGATAATAATAAAGCGCGCAACAGAAAGAATAATACTGGGGATTAAAAATGAAAACACGCCTTTTAATGCCTGAGGTAACCAGTCTACCTCTTTAATGGTACTTGGAAACATCGAGTAAAAACTAATCAATAAGGCTACTAATAGTACTTTAAAGACAAAAACAAAGGGAAATTTCGGTCGGGTATTTTTTGCATTTGCATTCATGTGGATTAAGATATTATTTTTTTACTATTAGAACAAAACCAGCAGAGGTATATATTTGTTATATAATTCATTATCAGCACTTAATTTATAGCTGACAATATAGGCTTTGTTTAGTATATTAATAAACATTTTAATTTTCTTAAAAAACAAGTAACTTAGCCTCGCTTAAAATGACACCAAACAGGTAAATATGGAGACAACATTTGATTTCGAGAAACCAATTGCTGATTTACAGACTCAGATAGAAAAGGTAAAACAAGTAGAAGAAAAAACTAAAGTAGATATGGGTGCTACTGTAAGGGAATTGGAAGAAAAGCTAGAGCAAACAAAAGTTGAGGTGTATAGCAATATGACCGGCTGGCAAAAAGTTCAGATGTCCAGACATCCTGATAGACCCCAAACATTCGACTATATTGATTTAATCTGTGACGACTTTATCGAATTACACGGAGACCGAAATGTACGTGACGACAAAGCGATCATTGGTGGATTCGCAACGATTGGAGGTCAATCGGTCATGGTCATTGGTCACCAAAAAGGTAAAAACACCAAAGAACGTCAATTCCGCAATTTCGGAATGGCTAATCCTGAAGGATATAGAAAAGCACTACGTTTAATGAAAATGGCTGAGAAGTTTAATAAACCTGTTGTTACCTTAATTGATACAATGGGTGCATATCCGGGGTTAGAAGCTGAGGAACGTGGTCAAGGGGAAGCCATTGCAAGAAACTTGCTGGAAATGTCAGTTCTTAAAGTACCTATTATCTGCATTGTTATTGGTGAAGGTGCATCCGGTGGTGCATTGGGAATAGGAATTGGTGATAAAGTATACATGCTTCAAAACACATGGTATTCGGTGATTTCTCCTGAGTCTTGTTCTTCAATATTATGGAGAAGCTGGGATCAAAAAGAAAGAGCCGCAGAAGCTCTAAAATTGACTGCAGAAGATATGCTTGGCAATGGATTAATAGATGGTATTATTGAAGAACCAATTGGTGGAGCCCATCAAGATCCTGAAGCAACTGCTTTAAATGTTAAAAATAAAATCTTACAAGATTTAGCTGTATTATCTGCTAAAAATAAATCTACACTTGTAGCAGAAAGAATAGATAAATTTAGCAACATGGGAGTTGTTAACGAATAAATGATAAACCCTGAGAAATCCTCAGGGTTTTTAATTCTTTCTATATGGAATTGGATCATTCAGAATAAATTCAAAACTTTTGTCCTCTTCCCCTCTTCTTATCAACAGTTTTATTTCATCCCCTTCCCTATGCTGCAATTTCGCCATTATCTGATCCAATTTAAGATTTTGTGCAGTTGAGCCATTTATTCTCAGAATTTCATCATCTATCTTTACGCCTGCCTCATCAGCTGGAGATCCCGCCCTTACACTGGCAACTTTATAGATTGGTTTCAGCGCAAACTCATACTTATACTCTTCCTGACTAAAAACATTAATTCCGCCATTAATATTTTCGGAATCACGTCTGCCAATATTAGCCGATATTCTTCTTTTCGTCCATTCCAAACCATCGTGTTTAATTTCCATACCGGACATATTGATTTGAAATTTCTTCCCAAAATTCCGATTAGGTTTTAAGAACATCTCATTTTTAGGATAGTTTATTAGCACATCAAAATGTTGCAAAACCTGATTCCCAATCGAGCCTATCCTATTTTCGGCAAGTTTAGCAGAATGGACTGCATTTGAATCCGGATATGATACGATGGGATGTTTAATATAAAATCCTGCCCACTCAAAGCCTTCAACCCGATTTCTCCTACCAAAAATCAACCCATTAAACCCTCTCCCTATAAAATCATAAATATTAGGCTTCTTAATCTGAAATGAATCCAATAAAAACGGAAATATCAATAGTCCATCCGAATTACCCATATCGACCAGCATTTTTGCATGAGTCAATTTCCGATCACCTACATCAGCATCTATATAAACATAAGGACGGCTCCGCTCAATCTGAATGGGTACCCTTGTAAATTTTCGAGTCAACTTATTTGGATATTCAAATGAATCGAAAATAGAAATTCTAGTCTTCAAATAATCTATTTTTATTAAATAATCTTCAAACAATCTACTGCCCAAAATTCCATTAATAGGAATCCCAACATGACTTGATATATCCAACTCCTCCGCATCAATTACGAAAATATTATGAGTACTATCTTCCAATATACCACCTACCTTAAAATCATTTCCTACTGACATCACCCCTTCAACTCCGTCTTCTATTCCAATTCCTGAAAATTTAACTTTTGTTACATTTTCCAATGGAATTGAATCATGAGGAGTAGCAAATAGAATAGTCTCTTTTACACCTGTGTCCAGAAGAAATGAGAGATCAACCCCATTTATTTTAACAGGAACAATGACCAGGTTTCCGTTGAGTTCAAACTTAAATGAATTTTTAGAATTATGGATTAATGAAAAACTCCTTTGTGCATAGCTTTGCAAGAACAATAAGTTCAGTATAAAAAATAAAAATAGTTTCATACGCAAAGGTTTACATCATACAAGTTAATAAATTTCAAACTTAAGAAGTTAACTTCTTTGAATAATAAACAAATGCGGACTTATTAAGTTTCGGTATATCCAATGGGTTTCCATAGGTAATTAAACAAAAAAAAGAATGTGCTAGTACCACATTCCCTTTAAGAAATACTTATTTTACGTTAGACAGCGCTTAACACACCTCTAAAGTACCCGGCAGATTCTGCTAAACCAGCCAATGGATCATCCATATCTTTTTCAAATTCTAAACTACAACACCCTTGATATTTAATCTTTAACAAACTTCTTACGAATGCAGGAATATCAATTACTCCTCTTCCTAATTCACATGTTGAACCTTTAGCATCCGCAGCAGTAACATTTTTCAAATGTATATCAAAAATACGATCCTTATAACGTACTAAATCTTTAATCGGATCCTGGCCATCTCTCATGTTATGTCCCATATCGAAACATAAGCCTAAATTCTTGTCCAAATTCTTAATATGGTTCCAAACAACGGTAGCGTTAGGGTATATCTTATCTTCGGGACCATGATTATGAATAGCGTACTTAATATTGTATTCCTTAGCTTTTTCTGCTACATAAGGTAAATCCTTTATCTCAGGTACCCCAATCATTAAATCAACGCCCACACGCTTACAATAATCGAAAGCTTTATCTATTTCTTCTGTAGTCTTCATATAAAGCGGACCAACCGCATATCCTGTCACGTTTGATTCAGCTAATTTCTTATGAAAAGCATCTATCTGCTCTTGGGTACTATTTAGGGGTAGATGAAAATCCTTAATACATAGATATCGAATATCCATTCTTTTCATCATCGCCAAAGACGGATCAAGTTTAAATTTCACAAAGCTATATCCTGCCATTCCTAACTTTAAACTATTTTGATCGGCTTTTTTTTCTATAAAATCACTTTTGTCGGAGGCTTTTAACCAACTTGAACTCGTTAATACGGCTGCAGCACCCAAAGCACTACGTTGTAAAAATTTTCTTCTGCTATCTTGTTTATTGCTCATGGATTAGGTTTACATTAATTATAATATTAAAAATAAGGAATATATCATTATTAATGAAAACTAAATCAGAGATTTCAAAAAATAAAAGCATAAAGAAAGGTGCCAGAGACACCTTTCTTTATGCTTTTATCCCGCTTATTCAATAAGCCTGATCTACTTTAAACAATTAGAACGAATCTACTGCTGCATTTAAAGTAGTTGAAGGACGCATTGCTTTAGAAGCTAATTCGTCATTAGGAAAATAGTAGCCTTCAATATTTTGAGCTTTTCCTTGAGCAGCTATTAATTCTTCATTAATTTTATCTTCTTGCTCAATTAACGTTTTTGACAATCCACCAAATTTAGCTGCCAATTCAGCATCTTTTGTCTGATTTGCTAGTGCCTCAGCCCAATAATTAGCCAAGTAATAGTGAGAACCACGATTATCAATTTGTCCGACTTTACGAGCTGGAGATTTATCCTCAGCTAAGAATTTAGCATTTGCTTCATCTAAAGCATCTGCCAACACTTGAGCTTTCGAATTATTTTGAGTCTGTGCCAGATGTTCTAATGATGCCTGTAGCGCTAAGAATTCTCCTAATGAATCCCAACGTAAGTAACCTTCTTCCAAAAATTGCTCTACGTGTTTTGGAGCTGAACCACCTGCTCCAGTTTCAAATAAACCACCACCGTTCATTAATGGAACAATTGATAACATCTTTGCCGATGTTCCTAACTCTAAAATTGGAAATAAATCGGTTAGGTAATCACGTAATACGTTTCCTGTTACGGAGATAGTATCTTCTCCTTTGCGGATACGATCAATAGAAACTTTCGTTGCCTCAATCGGAGATAAAATACGAATATCCAAACCAGTGGTATCATAGTTTGGTAAATAAGCTTTTACTTTTTTAATAATCTCTCTATCATGAGCACGGTTTTCATCTAACCAGAATATAGCAGGTGTATTTGATAAACGAGCACGGTTAACAGCTAATTTAACCCAATCTTGAATCGGAGCATCTTTTGTTTGGCACATGCGGAAAATATCACCTTCCTCAACAGCTTGTTCCATTAAAACCACTCCATTGTTGTCCACTACACGGATAACTCCGTTTGCTGTTGCCTGGAAAGTTTTATCATGGGATCCGTATTCTTCTGCTTTTTGCGCCATTAATCCTACGTTAGGAACAGAACCCATCGTTTTAGGGTCATAAGCACCATTTACTTTACAATCTTCAATAACTGCTTCATAAATTCCAGCATATGAACGATCAGGTATAACCGCTAGGGTATCTCGCTCAGCACCGTCTTTATCCCACATTTTACCACCAATACGAATCATTGCAGGCATTGAAGCATCAACGATAACATCAGAAGGTACGTGTAGGTTTGTAATTCCTTTATCGGAATTCACCATTGCTAAGTCTGGTCCGTTTGCAATGGCTGCATCAATAGCTGCTTTTACCTCTGCTTCTTTCGCATTTCCTGCAATTTTAGCATAAACCTCACCAAGACCGTTGTTTTTATTAATTCCTAATTCATTAAATAACGAACCATATTTCTCGAATACATCTTTAAAGTAAACTTCAACGATAGCACCGAAGATAATCGGATCAGAAACTTTCATCATCGTAGCCTTTAAGTGTGCTGATAATAAAACACCTGAATCCTTAGCCTCTTGAATTGCTTGTGCAACAAATTCCTTTAATTTGGCAACATGCATAACCGATGAATCAATAATTTCACCAGCCTTCAAGTTTCCAAGACCTTTTAACTCTTTTGATTCTCCGTTTGATCCAACAAATTCAATTTTATATTGGCTATCATTTTCTAAAGTAACTGATTGCTCTGTACTATAAAAATCACCATCTTGCATGGAAGTAACTTTGGTTTTGCTATCAGCCGACCAAGCGCCCATTCTATGAGGATTTGCTTTTGCATAGTTTTTTACCGCTTTCGGTGCACGACGATCGGAGTTTCCTTCACGAAGCACCGGATTAACTGCAGAACCTAATACTTTAGCGTAAGAAGCTTTAATTTTCTCCTCTTCAGCATTGCTTGCTGAATCAGGATAATTTGGAATATTATACCCTGCTTTTTGCAATTCAGCAATGGCAGCCTTTAACTGTGGGATAGATGCTGAAATATTCGGTAACTTAATAATATTTGCATCAGGAGTGTTTGCTAATTGACCTAATTCTGCTAAAGCATCATTAGTTTTTTGCACATCAGTCAAATATTCGTTAAAATTAGCAAGAATACGTCCCGCTAATGAAATATCTCTTAATTCTACATCAATATCTGCTGTTTTTGCAAATGCTTGAACAATAGGTAGAAATGAATACGTTGCCAATAAAGGCGCTTCATCTGTCTTTGTGTAAATGATTTTAGATGACATAGTTTTCTATTGAAATGATATTATTTTGCAATTATGAATGAAATTCAAAAGGAATAATTATCCCCTTTTTAAAATTCGCCTAAAGATAACAAAATGAATTTTAAATAGCTACAAAAGCCAAAATAATGCTAATTGGACAAAAATCTTTGTCCAATTTCAATAGATATTCAATCGCTTATAATAGATTTTATATCTTTTCTCCCAAATCTTCCCAAATCTCTTTTGGGTTATAAACGTTGACTGCCCCTTGGTTATCCTCAAAAACTGAATCTACAATTGCCTTAGCTAATGATATTGTACTAATAGGTTTATACGATTTAAAGATTCCGAGCTTATTTAAAAACTTTAGGGTCTTTATTGTATATTTTTCCCCCGCTCTATCGGTATTTGGTCGATCTATTGGCCCTGGTTTTATGATAATTAATTTGGAAAAATTTAATGCTTTAACTTGTTCTTCCAATTGGCCTTTCATTTTCATATAAAAAAAACGAGACTCCTGATTTGCTTGGGCAGAAGATAATAAAACGAATGTTTCTATCTTATTCTGTTTTGCTAATGCTGCAAATTTCAATTGATAATCATAATCCACAGTCCATTGAGCTTCTTTGCTACCTGCAGCATTCAATGTTGTTCCCAATGTAGAAAATGCAATATCTCCCATGATATAATCACTATAGTCTTCCAAATGATCAAAATCAACTATTATTTCAATCAATTTACTGTCCGGAGAAAAAAATGACCGACGCACCAGAACAGTAACCGATTCAATTCTTTTATCCTCTAAAAGCTGAAGCACCAACTCTCTACCTGTTGCTCCAGTCCCCCCTATTACTATAGCTTTCATTTTTTATAACTTATACATTTATCTTAAAATAATACATCCCTTATGTTAACATCACGATCAAATTGAGCCTTTGCAAATGGACATAGTGGCAATATCTTTGTATTATTCTCTCTAGCATATTCTACGGCTTTTTCCAATAAGACAGAACCAATACCTTTTCCTTTTTCTTCCGGGTCAACCTCGGTATGATCAATAATAATCTTTCCGGGTCCGGCTTTAGAATAAGTCATCTCTCCTATCTTCTTACCATCTTCTTCCGCAAAAAAGATCCCTTTATTTTCTGTTTCTTCGTGTTTTACTAGCATAGTATACCTTATTTTAATTGTAATTGTTCTATTATCTTATCTTCACTAGCTGCCTTTAAGGGCACTATTTTATCAACTAAATCATTTGGCACTGTCATCGAAAGTACATATTGTTTTATCAACCATTTGCCATTTTTCTTGACCAACACCCCCGATCCTCTGCAAATTTTCATCTGAGTATCTAACAATTCATCTATCCATGCGGTTTTGCCATCTTCAGAAAAATCCACAAATCTTTCTAAACTTGTAAAATCCCAAGCTTTCCCCTTATCGAAATGTGGTTTCGCATAACGCATGAACTCCTCCTTATTCCAACGTTCCGTAGCATCAGTGCCAATAAAGACAGACGCAGAATCCATCAATGTGAAATAAGTATTAAAATCAGCTTTAGCTGCCGCTGCATGCCATTGATCAATAACTTCCTCAACTTGAATTTTGTCAGACTGTCCAAAGGCAAATTGAACGGTCATAACCAAATAAAAAATTATATTATAAAACTTCATGGGAATGAATATAAAAGGTAATAGGACAACGTGAGATGTCCTTAATTATTACAAATTATGGATTTTTTGGGAAACTTTAAAATGATTATCGATTAGCTACCCTCTAAAATGTTTCATATTCTTGGTCACATTTACTGTAGTCCATTCAATATGCGTTGTATAGGGTTCTGAACGAATAGGGCAATTCTCTACATTGCAATAATAGCAACATTCCGGCATGCAAGGATCTGCATGAATAAAAAATTCAGTTTTAGATGCTAAATTATCATTAAGTACTTTATCAAAATCAGATATACTGTCATGAACTTGATTCAGCGTATAATAATTGGGTAATGTCAAATGACAATCGATATGTAACTCCTGACCATAACGTTGAACTCTCAGGTTATGCACATCAATCCATTCGGTTTTACGTCTTTCTTTTAATATATCAACAACTTCTTCGACAACTTCTATATCAGACTCATCCATTAACCCTGAAATAGATTTCCTGAGCAATTTATAACCATTAAATAAGATGAATAAACCCAGAATAAAAGAAAGAGCCAAATCAATCCAGGCCAAGCCTGTCAACTTCATAATTAATAAGCCTCCAATAAGCCCAAATGAACTAATTGCATCCACCTGAAGATGTTTGCCATCAGCCTCAATGGTTAAGGATCGTAATGCTTTACCCCTTTTCATTAAATAAAATCCAACTCCGAGATTAATCAAAGAGGTTAATAAGATCAGGTACATCCCCTCTTCCACATTGCTCACAGGTTGTGGTGAGAATACACCGTAGATTGACTTTATAAGAATGATACTACCTGCAATAAAGATCATTCCTCCTTCTACAAAAACAGAAAAGAATTCCACTTTTCCGTGTCCATACGGATGATTTTGATCTTTTGGCTGAGCTGAAAGATAAATACTATAATAGGCAAAGGCAGAAGCCACTACATTTACAATACTTTCTGCTGCATCTGAGAAAATCGCGTTGGATTCGGTAATAAAATAGGCAATAAACTTGATCAGCATCAATACGATACCTGTCACTAAAGACAATAAAACCAATCTCATTTGCCTAGTCATAAGCTAAAATTTGAAGCGCAAAAGTAAGCAATTCTTACTTTACTAATTTTAATTTTTTGTTAACTATTTCTCATCTTTTTGATTCCCCAACCGTTGTGCAATTATCGTCACTACAAAAATTTGAAAGGCATGATAAATCATTAACGGTAATATATATAACCCTAATTTAGGATTATTAGCAAACAAAAACTTCGAAAAAACACTTCCATGTGTCAATGATTTCTTAGAGCCACAGAATAAAGCCGTTATACGATCTTCCCTATTAAACTTCAATACATAACGAACAAGAACTAATATTATTAAGTAAACCACAAAAAATAAAATGACTACCACAACAAATAAGCTTATCAAATAACCTGTTCCTATAGTATGAAAAATATCATTCATAAATGATTCAGAAAAACTACTATATACAATTAATAACACCACTGCTTTATCAAAATTGGACAGGCCTTTTCCATGTCTGTGTGCCCATTTTCCCCAATAAGGCTGAAGTACCAATCCTAATATTACCGGTAATATCACTTCGAATAACAAGCCGATGTACAATTCAGAAAAAACATTCACTTCGGAAACCTCAAGAAAGAAATGCATTAATAGCGGAGTAACCGCAACTCCTATCAAACCAGAAATTGACGCATTAAATATAGCTGCGGGCACATTTCCTCTTGCAATAGAGACCATAACAACAGAAGATGTGACGGTTGATGGTAATGCCGCTAAAAAGTAAAAAGAAAGCCAAAATTGTTCTTGAGTTTCAGTATGAACTAAAGGTTTAAATAGAAGAACTAATAGAGGGAATAGACAGAAGGTAAAAAGCTGAATCGACAAATGGAGCTTCCAGTTTTTCATACCGCTCTTAATCTCTGTAAAACTTAATTTAAGCCCGTAAAAAAAGAATACCAAAGCTACTCCCAAGCTCATTAACACTTCTAAGAATTTACCATCATTATAGGCTGCAACATCCGGGTAGATATAAGCCAGGAAAATCATGAACAAAAGTGCCAATATAAACCAATCAAACTTTATCCTCATCTAAGATCCAATTTAGAACACAAAGCTATCATTTATTTCACAAAGCACTATTTAAGATCGTATATTCACAAAGTGTTAGGTTACATCATATTTTGTTACATTTTTCTCATCATTAATAAATACTATATAATATATTTGCAATATCATGAGTACAACATCCATATTATCCGATAGAATCAATAATCTATCCGAATCAGCAACTTTAAAGATGACCAAATTAGGACGCGAACTAGCGGCTAAAGGCATTAACGTAATTAGTTTAAGTGTAGGTGAACCAGACTTCAATACGCCTGAGCATGTAAAAGATGCGGCTAAGAAGGCTTTGGATGAAAATTGGACCCGTTACTCACCTGTATCGGGATATCCTGAACTTCGCCAGGCTATTGTAAACAAACTAAAAAATGAAAACGGGTTAGATTATGATATCTCCAATATCGTTGTTTCGACTGGAGCAAAGCAATCTTTATCAAATGTATTGTTAACGCTGGTAAATCCAGGGGATGAAGTTATTATCCCTACGCCATATTGGGTATCTTACTCAGAAATGGTAGTATTAGCGGAAGGAAAATCTGTATTTATTGATACCACAATTGAATCTGATTTCAAGATCACCCCTGAACAATTAGAAGCGGCAATTACGCCTAAATCTAAAGTCTTCATGTTCTCTTCTCCTTGTAATCCTACCGGGTCAGTATATTCAAGAGAAGAATTAGAAGGATTGGTTAAAGTTTTCGAAAAACACCCTCAGATTTTCATTATTTCTGATGAAATCTATGAACATATCAACTTTGTTGACAAGCATGAATCTATTGCACAATTCCCGTCTATTAAAGACCGTGTGATTATAGTCAATGGATTTTCAAAAGCATTCGCAATGACAGGATGGCGTTTGGGTTATATTGCAGCTAATAAAGAAATCGCAGCAGCTAACGAAAAAATGCAGGGACAAACGACTTCAGGTACCTGCTCTATTTCTCAACGTGCCGGAATTGTAGCATACGAACAAGGACTAGAAAGTGTATTGGAAATGAAAGAAGCGTTTGCGCGTCGTCGTCAATTAGTTTACGACTTACTGAATGATATCCCTGGCGTTAAAACCAATCTTCCAGGCGGGGCGTTTTACTTCTTCCCTGAAATCAGTTCTTTCTTTGGCAAAAAAGATCCGGATGGTAATGTGATCAGTAACTCTGCTGATCTGGCTTTATATTTATTAAACTTCGGACATGTTGCTACAGTTGGAGGCGATTCCTTTGGAAACAACAATTATATCCGTCTGTCTTACGCTGCTTCTGATGAAAGCTTAAAAGAAGCTCTTCGCAGAATCAAAGAAGCTTTAGCTAAACTAGCATAATAGATAAGAAAACTTTTAACAGTTATTAATATTTGAAAGGCATCTCACAACTGAGATGCCTTTTTTATGGTACTTTTTATTCCTTAAAAGAACCCTCTTTATCCCACTTTTATCAAAAATATTCATATTAATTCAGTTTTATCTGTCCCAAATATCATTCGAATTAAATTGGGTTATAATCGGGAAAGTATTGGGGAAGATACGGGTAAGTTGCCTAAATGAACGAGTAGAAAAGGTAACTCAACCGCGAAATGAAATTCAATATTCGACGAAGATTGTATCAATAATAAATGATGGTAATAATTCTCTATTGTCTAAAAACGTCAGTGAAAGAGAATTAAAGAAGAACTGCTAAAGAAAAAACAGTAAAATAGATTAACTTGAAGATTAAAAACCCCATAACAACACCTGTAAAAATCGCGACCAGCACCTTAGCCCAAATGGGCATCCTAACAATAAAATTCAATTTTTAACTCCCTTGATAATTTTGCGTGCACAAAGATAAAAATTGATAAATATCTGGCTACAACGAGTAAGAAATTAACTACTATTGTAGCTAAAAAGCCACACGACTAAGCAATGGGTCGAGCTTCAAATTAAAAAAAGTAAAACACTGATACTTTTCTATAATAATTCGATTAGAATAATTATCTTTGCACTTCCGTTAAAATAAATACGGGAAATATTAATAAACATAATTATTTACAAAATGCAACAGTACGAATCTGTAATCATTCTTACCCCGTTGCTTTCAGAAGATGCTGCGAAAGAAGTAATCACTAAATTCAAAGACATCTTGACAGAAGGCGGAGCCGAAATTATCGCTGAAGATAATTGGGGTTTGAAAAAATTAGCGTATCCAATCCAGAAGAAAACGACTGGGTTTTATCACTTAACTGAATTCAAGGCTCCAGGTGAATTAATTAAAAAATTAGAGGTTGAATACAAACGTGATGAGCGTGTGATGCGTTTCTTAACAATTTCTCTTGACAAGCATGCAATTGCTTACAATGAGAAAAAACGTAGCGGAGCATTCAACAAGAAGGCAGAAACTAAAACTGAGGAGGTAGCAAACTAATGGCAAACGAAAATATCCAATACGTAACTGCCCCTAAAGTAGAGGACAACCGTAAAAAATACTGTCGTTTCAAAAAGAACGGTATTAAATACATCGACTACAAAGACGCAAACTTCCTTTTAAAGTTTGTCAATGATCAAGGTAAAATTTTACCTCGTCGATTAACAGGAACATCATTGAAATTTCAACGTAAAGTAGCTCAAGCTGTGAAACGCGCGCGTATCATTGGATTACTACCTTATGTAACTGATTCATTAAAATAAGGAGGATACGATATGGAAGTTATATTAAAACAAGATGTTAAACACCTTGGAGAGAAAGACGATATCGTTGTAGTAAAACCAGGATATGGTCGTAACTATTTAATTCCTCAAGGATTTGCAGTAATGGCAACATCTTCTGCAAAGAAAGTATTAGCTGAGAATATCAAACAAGCTCAGTTTAAACAAGATAAAATCAAGAAAGATGCTACTGAATTAGCAGCTAAATTAGAATCGGTAAAATTATCTATCGGTGCTAAAGCTGGTGAAACAGGAAAAATCTTCGGAAAAGTTAACAGCATTCAAATCGCTGACGCTCTTAAAGCGCAAGGTTATGATGTTGATCGCCGTCGCATCACTTTCGAAACTGAACCTAAATCTGTAGGTGAATACATTGCTAACTTAAACTTACACAAAGAAGTTAAAGTGCAAATTCCTTTCGAAGTTGTAGCTGAATAAGCGAAAACAATAATAAGAAAAGGTCCGTTTTATAATTAAACGGACCTTTTTTTATTTATAATATCATTAATAAATATGGTATTAAAAAATTATAACTAATTACCCCACATCACATCATAGCGATGTTGTGATTTGTTCTTCTTTGATTTTTTAGCTTTGTATTTTTTCTTTTGTTGTCCTGGTGCGTAACGTTTTGCGGATTTACCACCATATTTCTTTTTAGCCTGGCCTGGAGGCATACCGTGAGGGTGATGTGTATAACACGAGGTTACACTAAATGCCATAAATACTATTAATAGTAATCCTAATAATCTTTTCATAGTTAATCTCTTAAATTTCTGAAAGATTTGACCAACTATTGAGCCAAGTGTTTAATTGCAAAATAAATAAATATCATCGATTCATATAAAACAACATAGCCTTATTAATCCTTTAAAAGTTGATAAAAAGAATGCAACCTTGAATTATTAAATTCGAATTTCCCAAAAAGATTTAATTCATTACTCGATATTGCTGTACCTTTTATTTCAGCAAGATTTATTTTATCATAATTTGGCAACCAGTTTAAATATCGGGCAGACAAGGGCTTATTGACATAATTAAATAGCAATACATATTCTGAAGGATTATATTGCTCTGACTGCTTTAAATCATGGTTAGTCGAAAGATTAATTAGCCCTTGAGAATGAGTCTTTGTGAATTTATAGAAAATTTTCTCCGGTAGATAGGATAATAAATGTGGGGATGCCTTAATATGAAATGATAAATCAGGCACTTCGATTTCCTGAACTTCCTTCTTTTCAATCATTTCAAAATTGTCATCATAATCATATGTGATAATAGTATCCCTTTCAAGAACCAATTTATCCTTTAGCGCTATATCAACATAATTTCCTACATATTGGTAAATACTATCCACAGGAAGGTTCAATTTCTCTAAATCAGCTTGTCTGTTTTTAAAGATAAGAGACAAATCTGTATTCAATTGGAAACTCAAGATATTATCGTTAGAAATTTCTCGCTGTAAGGCTTCCGAAGGAAATCTAAATAAGTCAGATTTAAAATAACCCGAAAATTCAAACATTCCATCTTTAAAGTTAAGGTTAGACCAGTTTTTATTTTTGTCAACATACGTCAGATCACCATCATTTATTTCCTTTACCTCCTCTCCTAGACTATTTACTAAAAACCAGTTCTGCTGATCAGATTTTAATAAATCCATTAAAGTATTATCAGCAGATTTACTTCCGAGAGATAGTACCATTTTTTTATCACCCAACAATATAGTCACATGTTTTTTGTGCAGTTTTTGCAAGCCATCAGATTGACTTTGAAAGGTGGAATCCACAGATAATCCTAATTGGTTAGTAAGGAAAGATTCAAGTTTACTTTTATTGTTAACATTCAAAACCGTATAATACTGATATGAAGTATCACTTAAGGTAAACAAATATAAAACAGCTGGAATATCTAGACCTATATTCCAAATTTTAGGACTTTTTATTTTACTTGTATCCTCCCTCGATTGATAATAATCAGTGTAGTTAGAGAGGGAATTTTTAAACATCTCTAATAACAAATCATCAATATTAATTTTCACGACAGCGAAAGTATTTTCCGGGACTTTAATTTGATTGGCTTTTGAGGAACGATAATATTTATAAGCAAAAAAACTTATAGCCAATATGGCTATAAGTCCAAAAATAAAGAGTAGTATTTTTTTTATCCAACCCATAGGTTAATTTTTTAATGCTTCACTCATATTATACAATGAATTAAGAATGAAATCGAGGGCATTCGCATTTGTATTTGGGAACTCCAGACCAGCTTCCCATTTAAATGAATTTCCTTTCATACCATTACTTATAATATAAAGATCACCATATTGTGCTAAATTTTTAATTTCACCAGACATTGAGCGATGTACGGGTAATTCAAGGTCATCTACTAAACCAGGAATTCTCTTCGTATTAAACAGCATTGCAACGCTATTTTTCTTTGCAACTGAAACATATTTAGATCCACCTTTGCCTTTGAAGTTATTCGCTTTAATGGATTTCAATTGATCTAAATCATTCCCCAAAAACACCATCCCTTGACCCATTAAAATATATGGCGCTAGTTCTTTCACATCTCTGCTTTTAATTTCAAAGATGCCATCATGATTAATAACTTCACTTTCATTTTCAAGAACTTTTATGATTTTTTCAAAAACACGGGTATCATCTGAAGAGAATACCCACATATAATTAGGTACTTTTTCTGTCTTGGTTTTTTCTATTTCTGTATAATTATAATCATCGTCATATTCATAGTCAATGTATTTTACTTCTTTTTGTGTAACTCCATTTAATACAAAAAGATTATCTCCCTTGAAAACTTTTGCTATAGCTTTCTCATCAACTACTATATCAAACATAGTTGTTGCTAAATCAATGATTTGAGAATATTTCACATCCATCCCACCATAAATACGATTAACCAAGCTTGGCATGTATTTTATATATGCTTCTGTATTCAGATTAAAAGATATAAAGCCTAAGGCATCATCACTTAAAAAACTATAGAATTTAGGATTTAATTTGTGCTTATACATTTCCTTGTAATATTTAGACGTTTCCTTATCAAATACCACATCACCAACTAACTTCATCTGATTACCATCAACTAAAATTGAAGTATTAATTTTTTCATAGCCGTAATTGAAAGTTGGACGAGTCATATACCCATAAAGAAGATCTGCCGGATAATAGTAAGTAATTAAACTATCCAGTTTTTGAACCTCCATACGCACAAGTTCATTGTCTTTCATTGAACTTAAAGTTTTAGACTTATAAGGTTTTAAGTTTCCGGAAATAATTCTTTCTATTTCTACATTAACCATATCATGCACAAATTCATTTTTTATTGAATCGTTGTAGTTATTTATCTTACTATATGCCTGATAATAATCGTCTTGATATTCATCTTGATCTAATACTGAATCCACGTAATCGAATTCATCATTAGTAATCATTGGAGGAGGCGGAGCGTCAAAAGGAATAGAATCTAATGAGATCTCATTTAGTTCATCATACTCCTCTGCAGCTTCAATAGCCTCTTCAGTTACAACATCCAAATAATCTGCAATAGAATCTGCAGAAGCAACGGCAGTATCAGCTTCCCAAGCTTCCCAATCCAAAGAAGAAACGGTATCTGGTACTGCAATTGCAGCTTCGTCTGTCCAATCGTATTCCGGTGATGACAATAAACCATATCGCTCCTTTACATCTTCTCTACTGAAGTAGTTCGTCATTGCAGAGCCACCTAAAACATAAATTGTTTGCTGATCCCAGCTTATACGTAGCTTCTTATCATCTGAATAAATGGTATTTAGTCCATTTACGACTTCAATATTACTATCCTCGGGTAAAATGGATTCGAATTGTGCCTTATCTTTTAAAGGAATTAGTGCCCCGAAATACTGAATACTATCATTAACATTTAAATACAAATATGATTTTGCATTTAAATCTATACCGAATTCCTCAATGTTTTCTGATTTAAAAGATTCATTATCCTTTGCGACAGCATCAAACATGCCGGCGTTTTTAAAGATATTGTTTAACTGGTTTACATTGGCATGTTTAAAAAAAACCTTACTATTTAGTGCGACAACAAATTTGGAATCTTCAGGAACCTTTGCTAGTAGATCCTGTGCATGTACTTTTCCTCCAATACTAATTGCCAATACGGCAATAGCAATTTTCAAACTATTCATATAATTTATGTTAATACTATATTTACTTTAATACAATTGTGTTTGCAAGATTGGCTTGACCATTAATTAATGTGGTTATTGGAACTTTGATCATCACGGCTTGTTTATTGCCAGAAACCTTTCCTAATGCATTATTTTGCTTATCAACGGGGTTTTGAAAACGATAAATAGTTGTGTAGAAAGCTTGACCAAATGATTTTTGATTTTCCGGATTTAACTTATCAAATTCTTTCTTGGCTTCAGCACTGTGTTTGTATGATCTTACAAAGGTCTTCTTATCTGAATTATAACTATAGCTTGAATAACTATTTAGCTTCGTTTTAAAGTGTTTAGATAAAGTTTCAGTATAAGCGTTTAATGCCTGAACGTTTTGAAAATCACAGGAAATACTTGCTATATAATTGCTAAAATCAAGTTTATAATCGACATTACTAATACCTTTTGTATTCTTCAATAATTGAACAATAGCAGTTACTTCCTGTCTTATTTCTGTTTGATTAGGAATATGGAAACCATCAATTTTATCCAACTTCATTAATGAGGCAACTTTTGTTTTACTTTTACTCATATTTAATGTTCCTACAATAGAACCACTTCCATTTGTCTTCATATTAATTTCTTCTACAACATCGAAGCAAGAACTAAGAGAGAAAGAAAGTAGAACGACCAGTGTAATAAAATATATTTTCTTGTTCATTATTAACATTTTATATCGTGTGATCCTTTATAATTTCAGTTTTTGAAGTTAAAAACAAAAAACCAAAATAAAGCTCACTGATTTCAGTGATTTTTAAACTTAGGCAAATATTTCAACTAGATTTATACTTGTATATACTAAAACTATTAAAAGTATGTCTTAAAACTTCTAAATAACGGTTTATGTAAATAAATTGTATAAAAAATAGGCTGTCTACGAAACGTAGACAGCCTATAATATATATCTAATTTTATCTAGTAATTGTACTTTTCTACCGACTTAATTTGATTATTTCCTTCGGTAAATACCAATGTAGGCTGGTAAGTTTCCGCTTCATCTGGGGAAAGATTTACAAAAGCTAAAATATGAACGGTGTCTCCGACTTTGGCATGTAATGCTGCTCCACCATTCATACAAACTTCACCCGAACCGCGTTTCCCAGGGAGTACATAAGTCATTATACGGCTACCATTTATAGCATTATTGATATAAACCTGCTCATATTTTACAATGCCCGCGGCATCCAATAAATCTGCATCAATGGTGATGGAACCATTATAACTCACATTCGCTTCGGTTACTTTTACCGTATGGATTTTGGCTTTTAAAATTTTAACTTCCATTTTTTGTATTATATTTATATAGATTTTTTTAAGCTTAAATTATTAATATCTAATGTTTTAAATAAGACTTCTTGATTGTTTTGTTTAATTATATGTCTTTGATGATGAACCTGATAACTAAATTCATAACTATGCTGGTTGTTGAATTCTCTTACTGAATTGGAAAGCACTGTGTAATCGATTTCGCCTTTATAATTAAAACGGGTTATTTCTATTTCATCAGAATAAGAGTCTAAAGTAAACCAGCAGCCCTCACCTAATCCACCAAGCCATTGTGCATTCGGTGGTAGATGTGCTGGTTTTGCCGGCTCTTCCATAAATCCTAGGATTTCATCACAAGGCAAAATATTTGACTTTTTCTTTGAGAAATTAGGTTCCAAAAGTTCAACTTGAAATTTCAAAGAATCCCAACGTCCCATTAGCCAGCTTTCCAATTTACTATTAGAAAAACAGTAGATTTCTCTTGAAAGACCTGCATTTACCACATTGCTCGTAGGGCTTGCCTTTAGACATTCAGGAAACAATATCTTATTACTTCTTGCATCATCTTTGGGTAGTGCGTTTACCAGAATTTGTGCCACATAACGAGAACAGCTATTATTACTTGGAGCAATAGCCCCATATAAGATTGGCCCCTGATCCACCAATGATTCAGCAAAGGAGACTCCCTTTTGAAATGATACACCTTCAGATAATGAACATAATAATCTCCCTCCCCCATGTGTGGCATACTCTTTCTGTTCAAGCTCCAATAATATTTCCTCTAAATTCAATAATTCATCATCTATAGAGAACTTTGCAATGGTTTCTAACTCCAATCTAGGATCAAATAAACTAGATCTAGCTCGTCCAAAGCCTCTGGGAGTAATATATCTTCCAAAGTCAAAATACCTTAAGGTCCCGGTTTTTCTTTCAACTAGAACAATAGCAGCATGACCTACTTTGAAATTAAGATTTTTTATAACTCCTAACTTCTTAAATACAGCCATCCATAATTCATCTCCTCTTGCTGTTTGATCTGGCCAAGCAATAGGGATTGCCAAATCTTTATATTGATGCATTATAATTATCGGTTATTGATTCAATAGGTTTCTGGTTTTTATATAATTTATTTATATAGCGGTTTCCATGATCCGGGAAAAACAATACTACCTGGTCATCTGGTTTTAAACTCATACTTTCAATAAATTCATCTAAAGCAGCAACAACTGCAGCACTAGAAAATCCTAATAATTGATTAGTTTCTTCACGAAACAATTGAGCCATATTTATCGTTTTTTCTTTACTAATCTGAAAAATATGATCCACTGCATTTTTATCAAATGCTCCAGGAATAAATGTTCTACCAATTCCTTCTATCGCATCAAATCTTATATCTTCATCCGGGATGGGTATATTATTCATATATAATTTGTAAACTGAGTTTAGAGGTTCAACTCCCCAGATTTTAACAGTTTTTTTTCTCTCTTTAAGAAATCTTCCCAATCCTGAGATCGATCCACCTGTGCCTACTCCAACTAATACATGCGTCACTTCACCATTAGTTTGATCCCAAATTTCAGGTCCTGTTGTCTTATAATGTGCTCTAATATTATTTGAATTGTAATATTGATTTGTAAAGTAAGTGTTGGGATGATTTGCGCTATAAGATTGCGCTAAATATTGGGTTGAATTGAAAACATGAAGTCCATTGGAATTGTCACAGGGTTCAACCTCTGCTCCATAAGATTGTAACAACTCTATCTTCTCATCAGAACAGCTTGAAGAAACAAAGATTTTAGCCTTGTAGCCAAGTTTCTTAGCGATTAGAGCTATGCTGATACCGGTATTACCGCTACTTGCTTCAACAAAAGTACCACCTTCGACAATTTTATTTTTTTTAATAGCATCTTCGACCATAAACCAGGCAGCACGGTCTTTAGAAGATTTACCCGGGTTATAGTACTCTTCTTTTATTAAAATATTTGTTTTATACCTCTTTGATAAATAGTCGTTCCTACTTAAAGGAGTATTCCCAATAAAGTCTTTAATCAATTTCTAAATGTTTATTTAAAGTTGTTATATCATATAAACGTTAAAATACAGAGTTATATTTTTAAAGATAACGTTTTGGTCCCTTTAATGTTTTCTAATACTATAGCTACAACTGTTTAATTAAGTAAATAATGTTGGTTTATTAGGTTATTAAAATAGTTTTTATGTTTTAATTTTGAATCAATACCAAATAGTAAAAATATTATTATCCGTTTTGATTATAGGAACTTTCAACTAGAACAGAGACTATTTATACTTAATATTGTAAAACGCACTAAATTTTATAGTTTTGTTTTAATTTTAGAATTATGAAACCAAAGACCATTATCATAGCCGTTTTATTAGCTTTTCTGACAATTGTTTTATTTAACAATAAGGAAGAGGCTTCTTTTTGGTTATTCGGAGAGATTAGGACCTCTAAATTAATTATCTTAGGGATATTTTTTATTCTAGGGGTCGTAGTTGGTGGAATACTATTTAGGAGAAAACCAAAACATCCTAAAGAATATACAGTAAGCAATCCACAGGTATCTATTCCAGACGATACTTATTTAAATCCAAATGATAAGAATTTGTCCGATGATGATCGGGAATATATTCGAAGAGACTAGAGAGGATCAGTCGTTTTTACCGACTGATCCTTTTATATTTTTAATGGTTTTAGATTTTTTCATCCTTCCTGTTTTCTGTAAACCCTGATGGATTAAAAATTCAATCTGCCCGTTAACACTTCTGAATTCGTCTTGTGCCCATTGTTCCAACAGCTTAAAAGTTTCTTCATCTACCCTTATCACAAAATTCTTTTTCATAAAATCCTTTCACTTTTTCAACTTGAACCTATTAATTATATAGGGTTCCCGTATTTACAATTGGTTGGGCAGCTTTCTCTCCACACAAAACAACCATCAGATTACTCACCATAGCAGCTTTTCTTTCATCATCCAATTCCACTATATTTTTTTCGGAGAGTCTTTGAAGAGCCATTTCAACCATACCAACAGCACCTTCTACTATTTTTGCTCTTGCGGCAACAATAGCTGAAGCCTGTTGACGTTGTAACATTGCTCCTGCAATCTCCGGAGCATACGCTAAATGCGTTATTCTTGCTTCCTCTACTATAATACCCGCTTTAGAAAACCTCGCATATAATTCACCCTCTAAGATCTTATTTACATCTTCACCACCATCCCTAAGGGTCAAGTCAGCATTTTCGTCCTCAAAACTATCATAAGCAAAACTTACTGCTAAATGTCTGACAGCAGCTTCACTTTGGACGCGAACATAATCTGAAAAACTCTGTACTTCATAAGCTGCTTTATAAGTGTCTCCTACTTTCCAAACAATAACTGCGGCAATCTCGATTGGATTCCCCAGTTTATCATTTACTTTTAACGTCTGTCCTTGTAAGTTTTCAGACCTTAAACTGATTCTCTGAGCAGTATAGAAGGGATTAATAAAAAATAAACCATTGGCTTTAATCGTACCTACATATCGACCAAATAAATTCAAGACCCTTGAATGATTAGGATTAACGATAATCAATCCTTTCACAATGATTACAAAAATTATAAATAAAATAGGAAGTAATATAATGTACCCTACCTCTGCTTTTGCAGCGATTTGAATAAATGAAAATATTATTCCTAAAATATTGATAAACAGGACAACTAATGCTAAGTATCCTGATGTTGGTTTAATAACTTTTTCCATATTTTTAATTGGTTAATTTGATATTATAATGATATCATAAATATATTAAATTTCACAAATAAATTCAAATAAAGAATGAATGAAAAAGAAGTTTTCTTTTATCGTATTGTGTAAAAATGTAAATTGGATTATTATAACACCTAATTTTTTCCTGTAGCTAATATTTGTAAATTCGAAAACACCTATGGCAGAGAAGTTTTTAATTGATGAACAGACGATAAGAGATCTACATTTACGCGCCTATACAGATCGTTCAGTATTAGATTTTTTTGACCAAACGATTACTGAAGGGGGAATGTACCTATTAAGAGATATTTTTTTTTATCCGCTTTTGGATATTAATGCTATTCAAGAACGACAATTAAAAATAAGAAGACTTGAACCTGTTGCTGATGAGGAATTCCCATTTTATAGGGTTATTTTAAAAGACCTTGAAAAGTATGTTAAGTCCTCACATTCCGGAAGAATGCAATCTTTGACGATTATGGACTTCATCGGAGTTCGATCACCGACCTTTTATTATAAAAAAAGATCCATTCAGGAAGCGGCTGATTTCCTCATTAAATGCCAAACTTTCTACAAAAAGATTAATGCAGAACAAAATCATCCTGATATAGAAGAAATAGTCACGATGATGGAGGAATGTTTATCAAGAATATTCAAGAATAAACAATATAATGCTGATAAACTTAGAATCAATATTTTCAATATTGAATACTTTGATCGATTAATTCGTTATGAATTAGCGCCTAAATTTAAAAAAGCAATTAGTTTTTTCTATGAGATTGACGCTTTCTTAGCAGTGGCAAAGGTATCAAAGGAACATTCTTTTTGCTATCCTGAAGTTTACCCTAAAAACCAAACAGGTCAAATCAATATGAAAGGAGTTTATCATATTTTTTATAATAATCCTGTAAAAAACGATTTATGTATATCTAAAGACAAAAAAATATGGTTTCTGACAGGAGCTAATATGGCTGGCAAATCCTCTATCATAAAATCTATTTCAACAGCAATATATCTAACTCATATCGGCTTCCCTGTTCCGGCTGATTCTATTAAAACTGACCTTATAGACGGATTATTTACAAGTATCAACCTTCAGGATAATTTAGAACTAGGTTATAGTCATTTTTATGTTGAGGCTATTCGATTAAAGACCATTATTGATCAATTAGATAAGAACTCAAATGCATTAGTTATTCTAGATGAACTATTTAAAGGAACTAACCATAGTGATGCTTCAAATGCGATACTTGATGTAATGGAGGAATTATCTTCAATAGATGGTCCTTATGTTATTGTATCTTCTCATATTACTGAATTATCAAAGCAATTGGAATCTTTAAATTCTGTCGGTTTCTTTAAAATGAATATTGCTAATGACGAAGAAGGTCTACCAGTATTTACGTATAAAATCACGGAGGGGGTGGCTGAAGAGAAATTAGGGATGTGGTTATTGAGAAAAAGTGGCGTATTTGAATCTATTGATAAGTTGAAAGACAGTTAATCATTTATTCCTTCTCCCCCAATTCTCTTGCTTTGGCAAAATCAGCCTGGGCTTCAGTTATTTTGTCCATCTCCTGGAATAACGCTCCTCTCCTTTCATAAACTTTAGGATTCTGTGGTTCTAAGCCTATTATGGTATTATAATCAGCTAAGGCAAGGTCATTGTTTCCTAATGCTGCGTAAACCCTAGCGCGTCCATAATAATTATTTGAGTCTGAAGGATCTAATTCAATAGCTGTATTTAAGTCTGCAAGAGCCTCCTTATGCATTTGCTTTGTCAGATAAATAGAAGCTCGCTGCGTATATATGCTTGGATCGCTCTGTTTTATTTTGATAGCTTTATTAGTATCCTCTAATGCAGCATCAAAATCCTTAATAAAGTAAAACATACTGCCTCTATT
>Ga0308157_10001724_pt1 | contig 41350 bp, 38 predicted proteins | sample PhyBR1_FD_201035 | JGI IMG/M metagenome (GOLD analysis project Ga0308157, IMG submission 201035) | Phyllosphere microbial communities from UC Gill Tract Community Farm, Albany, California, United States - DLSLB.R1 | ecosystem: Host-associated > Plants > Phyllosphere > Unclassified | place: USA... | reverse complement strand
TGGAAGCTGTCTTGAAGCACGTTAACGATGCTTGGGGTGGTGCTTGAGCTGAGCTCAGTGGCACTTTGCTGACCATTGGCACTTACCATCACTGGTGCACTGGTTGCGGTGGTTGAGGCGCCTGAGGCTTCAACAATGGCGCCGGTTAAGACAAAGCCGCTGGCTTTTTCAATTGCAGTGCGCTTAGCACTATCAAGCCCTTCAGGAATACGGACAATAAAGCTGACTTCGCCTTTGGCATTGGTCTTTTGAGTGGATGAGCCATCTAAGCTTACCAATCCGTTATCAGTGAGGGTTTTAGGAAGCGCGGCGGCGACGATTTGGTCTGCAATCACGCCACCGTTTTTATCATTAACACGGAAAGTGACGGTGGTGCTGCCACCAAAGCTTGACAGCTCATTGCGGCTGAGTCCGGCAAAGTTGATCTGGTACTGGGCAGCAGGAGCTTCGGCTTTGGCGTTGCCTTTGATGCTCACCACACCATCATCATCCGTTAAGGTTGCCGTATAGCCAATACCACTTGTCACTAAGGCTTTGCGCTGAGTCTGTGTCAGCTTGCTAAGACTGATACTAAAACGAGCACTGCCGTCTTGGTTGGTGAAGACTTCATCGCTGTCAACGGCAATGGCTTTGTTGTCAAGAACCAGTCGAACCGCTTTATTAGCCGCGGCGCTGCCATCAGCTCGTTTGCCACTGACAATGATGTCAAAGCGGTCTTTTAGGACGTTGACCACGCTAGGATCGGTTTGGGTGGCAAGCGTGCTTAAGCTTTGCTGAAGCTTGCTACTGATGGTGATAGCTGGGCTGCTAAGGCTGCTAGAAGCTCCTGATGACTCCACAATAGCTGCGGTTAAGGCAAATTGTCCTGCAGCTTCCAGTTTGGCGCGCTGATCGTTTGTTAAATTGCTTGGAACACGAACTGTAAAGCTTACTTCACCTTTATCGTTGGTCTTTTGGGTAGTGTCCCCGTCTAAGCTTAAAAGACCTTCTTGTGTCAGGATTTTTGGAAGGGCTACCCCAACAATTTGATCTTTAATGACGCCGCCTTGTTTATTGTTCACCCTAAAGGTAACAATAGTACTACCGCCAAAACTTGATAACTGTTTTTGACTAGAGCCACCATAATTAAGCTGATATAAAGCCTCAGGCATTGCAACTTTTGCCACACTGGTTTGGGTTGCAACCCCATCGCTATCTGTTAGCGTCACGGTATAGCCAATTCCTGATGCGATTAGACTATCGCGTTGTTGCTGACTAAGATCTTGGCTGACATTTACAGTAAACGTGACCTGTCCTGAGCTGTTAGTAGTTTGTTGATTATTTTGAATGCTAATGCCATTGACATTATTGATCGCCAGTTTCACGTCTTTACCAACAGCTACACTGCCATCAGGGCGTTTGCTATTAACCACGATCTCAAACTGATCTTTTAAGATATTAACAACGCCAGGAACTGTTTTACTCGTTAATAGTGTCTCACTATCGGCAGTGATCTGAATGCGCTCACTGCTGATTTCACTGCTTGCGCCTGAAGCCTCAAGCGCTTGAGCACTAACAACAAAGCCCCCTGCTTTTTCAAGAAGTGCTCGATTTGCAGCGCTCAATCCTGAGGGCACAAAAACTGTATATTTAACTTGACCTTGGTCATTTGTGATTTGCTGGGCGCTATTATCAAGTAGCAATAACCCCTTTTGGGCTAAATCCGAAGGCAGAGAAGCGATTACAGTTTGACCTGCTACAGGGGCATTTTTATTGTCATTGACTCGGAAAACAACGTCAACCGTGCTACCAAAGCTTGATATGCGAGTTTTACTACTTGATACAAAGCCTACTTTGTTTTGAGCTTGGGGAATATAAGCTGAGCTGCTAAATGCGGTCACCGTAGTTGAATAATTCGGCTCAGTCAAACTCACCGTATAACCAATACCCGTTTTAGCAATTTGATTTCGCGCCACTGTGCTTAGATTTTTTGCTACATTGAGTGTAACAGAGGCTTGACCTTGGGCGTTAAAAATCAACTCATTACTGCTTAATGTGACGCCTTCTATAGGATTGTTTAAAGTAATAAATACTTTTGAACCCTCAATTTTGGTTGGAACATTACTATTCACGGGGGTCGCACTAATGACCAGCGGCTGACTGTCACCAAAAGCATTGATAGGATTGTTATTACCCTTGATACTAAGATTATAATCAGATATCGGGCTTGCCACGGGTAAAGTGCCACTGACTTTTTTGGTTGCGCCATTTTTTTCTTGAATATTAACGTTATAAAACAGCCCTGAACGAATTAAGCTGTCGCGCTCCTCTTTGCTCAGATCGTTATCAATTTTAATATTAAAACGCGCTATCCCTTGACTGTCCGTTACTTGGCTGGAACTATCAAGGCTCACCCCTTTAATATCAAGGATACTTGCGCCAACAGTTACCCCTGCTGCCAATGCGCCACTTGGGTCTTTGGTTTGAATGGTTAAAACCGCCGTATCGCCATACGGGTTCAATTTGTTATTTGAAACTGAGGTGGTCACTAATCCCGTTTTGACACTAAGCTTACTTTCAGTGACCTGAGTGCCATCGCCACTGCCTTTTTTTCGCACAGAAACGGTATGAACCTGCTCTACAATCGCGCCATTTTGGCGCTTAGCGGTTGCTTTTAACTTAAACCCATTTGCCAGCAAACTGGCTTGTTGAACGCTTGAGATAACATTGGGATTCAGTTTTAACTCATAAGTGGCTTCACCTTTGTCATTGGTGGTTTGATCACTCAAACCTTCAACTGTAACGCCATTATTTTCAGAATCCTCAACTGTTAAGCTTACTTTTTTATTAATTACTGCTGACCCTGATTTTTTTTCAGCCGCTTTAACGGTTACTGAAAAGACCACAGGCTCATCGCTCAGCTCAATATTTGCAGGAGTGGTATAAAGTTTTTGTAAGTGAAAATCTGCCTCTTCAGCTGGGGTTTGCGTTCCACCTGAACCGCCATTACTCCCCCCAGTGTTGTTGTTACCTTGACCACCGCCGATAGGAGGCGCTACCACATCCACCCCATCACCGCCACCACAGCCTGCTAAAGCTAAGGCACAAGACAATGATGTCAGTTGAAACAACTTTGAATTAAGAGGTAATGAGCTATGAGACATGAACAAAACTCCGCAGCGGCGAGAAGATAAAAACAATGAGCTGCCCTGAATCGTTGTCATTAATGTTGGTCAAAATAAACAACGGGGCTAAAATTGCAGTATGTAATTAAATTGTGGTATATATTAACAAATTGTACGTTAATTCTAACAGCAACTTTACTGACTTTTGTCTTAAGTTACAACCAAAAATTCAGTTTTTGCATTAAATAATCAATCACATAGCCTTTTTAGCCTCGTCCCTCTATCTTCCTTCCTTTAACCTCAATCTGCACAAAAACATTTGAATAATTTATGGTTTTATGGTATAAATGTCGGCTTTAAAAATTTCTGAATTGACCGCCTTTGTTATTGGCCTTTAGTGACAAATCGGTCAGCTCAACCTTCAAATAGTTTGTTTGGTCAATGAGTGTGCTGCGTCCATGCCGCAAAATTGCGCGCCTTGCCCAGACTGGTATGAGAGTCCCTCATATCTTATAGATTAGGAGTTCGCCATGTCTAAAGTTTGCCAAGTGACTGGAAAGCGCCCTATGGTGGGTAATAATGTTTCGCATGCAAACAACAAGACCCGTCGTCGCTTTTTGCCAAACCTGCAAAACCACCGTTTTTGGGTTGAGTCTGAAAACCGTTTTGTCCGCCTTCGTGTGTCTACCAAAGGCATGCGTGTGATTGACAAGCTAGGCATTGATAAGGTGCTTGCAGATTTACGCGCCCAAGGTCAAAAGATCTAATAAGCGCCTGATTGCCCCCATTTAAGGATAAGTGTCATGAGAGATAAAATTAAATTGGTATCAACCGCTGGTACTGGCTATTACTACACCACGACCAAAAACAAGCGTACTATGCCTGGCAAAATGGAAATCAAAAAATTTGATCCAAAAATTCGCCAACACGTGATTTTTAAAGAAGCTAAAATCAAGTAATTTTAACTATTACTTTTTAGTGAGCTATTTAGCTATAAAAAAGGGTTTATCGATTGATAAACCCTTTTTTTGTCGCTGATTTTTTAAAGACAATCAGCTATAACGCGTTGGTTCTTTATCATAAACTTGCGCATGCCAGCGGCTGATTTGCTTTTGCATAATCACCTGAATTGCGGCTTGAATCATATGCTGACCAATCGCTTGGGTATCAGTGCCTAAAAGCTCTTTGAGTTTGTCTGAAAAATCGATCGTCATTAAAGCCTCATCGCTGTTGCCCGTTTCACGAAGCAGCAGTTGCCCTGCTTCATTTTCAATCAGCTCAAGCGTGGTTTCCTTTGCCATTTTTGCAAATCGTTCAGTCTCAGCATCAAAATCAATTTCTTTATCAATATCATAGGGCATAATTGTCATCCTTATAGTCCCGAAAACTTACGGGAGAGTCGCCAATACCCTTACAATGGATGCTTTTAACCCAGAATTCAAGCACAATTATGCAAGCAAACAAAACGCTAAAACGGGGCTTAATGAGTGCTAATGCCAATAGCGCAATTTGGCAAGGGTGAATAAAAACGCAACAAACATGCCTAAATAATACGTGAGTTTTAAATCCAAGGTTGGATCACGGTATTTAAAAGGCAAGGCGACTGTTGCCGTCGCCGTTGGAATAATGAGCAGCATTAATAACCAATTTTCAATGACGTTAAGCCAGCCGTCCAAATCAGTACCATGACGCAAAGAGGCAAGCCCAAGCAATAAGCAGCTGATAATTAGTAAAATAAAAAGTGACTTTGGCAGCTCTTTTGGAAAAATAAGCGCTGCCAAATTAAAGGAGGATTGCATAAATTTGTCCGATCAGCTGTAACTGCCCATAAGCCAAAGCATGGAAATACAAGCGGTAAGCCAGCCAAGGCTTAGTGCATTTCTCGGCTCGATATGAAGCCCGTTAACTTTGTTTAAAATGCGCGATCCCACCCAAAAAAACAGTGGGATACCAATCACAAAAGCGGGAACAATGATGGCGGCGTGACGTAAAACCTCGCCCAAATCATCACCAACAATTAAGCGAAACGCGTAACCTGCTAAGCTTAAAACAAGTGCAAAAATCGCCAGACCAATGGTAATGCCTTTGGGAACTAGGCTTTTTTGGGATACTTCAGCGCGATTGTTTAGCGATGTCGTTTGCTGTTCCATCTGTCACCTCATAACGCTTTTGGAATGCTTTATAAAAAATTGTTAACCCAAGCTCATCAAAGCTCAATGTTAATCCAAAGCCTGATTACGCTTTTTTGACTTTTGCCAACTCAGAGCGCAGGGCATCAATGGCAGTTTTATAATCGGCTTGGTTAAAAATTGCAGACCCTGCGACAAACATATCAGCGCCAGCTTCAGCAATCTCGCGGATATTTTTCGCATTGACGCCACCGTCCACTTCAAGGCGGATATCACGACCACTTTGGTCAATGAGTTTGCGAACCGCACGAACTTTATCCAGTGTACTTGGGATAAACGACTGACCACCAAAACCGGGGTTGACGCTCATCAAAAGAATTTGATCGACTTTATCCATCACATGGTCAAGATAATGCAAAGGCGTTGCTGGATTGAGCACTAAGCCACATTTTGCGCCGCCAGCTTTAATGAGCTGTAATGAGCGGTCAATGTGAAGGCTTGCCTCAGGGTGAAAGGTAATAATGCTCGCCCCTGCCGTTAAAAACTGCTCAATCATGCCGTCAACGGGCGACACCATCAAATGAACGTCGATTGGCGCGTCAATACCAAAGTCCCGCAGCGCTTGGCAAATCATACTGCCAAAGGTGAGGTTTGGCACGTAATGGTTGTCCATGACATCAAAGTGAACCACATCCGCGCCCGCTGCCAATACGTTTGCCACTTCCTCACCAAGCCTTGCAAAATCGGCAGATAAAATCGAGGGCGCGATCAAATAATCAGAGGCTAAATAATCAGAGGCAACAGAGGAGTTAGCAGTCATAACAGCGTGATTTCCGTAAGTTAAATTGAGAAATAGTAAGCAAAGCAGAATTGTCTTTTACATGGGTATGATAGCAAAAAATTGCAATCCTAAATATAGCTCAATGAGTATGGCTTAAAGCTGCGCCATTTGATAATGATGCTGAATATGATCATGAATAAAACTTTGGATAAAATAATAACTGTGATCAAATCCGGCTTGATAGCGCAGGGTTAACGGCTGATCAGCAGCAAAACATGCCTTTTGCAGCTTTTCTGGCATCAGTTGACCGTCGTGAAAAAACTCATCTGCCGCGCCTTGATCGACCAAAATACTCGAATATTGCCGCCCTGACGCTTCGATGACTTTGGCGGCATCGGATTCATCCCAAAGCGCTTTATCCTCGCCAAAATACTCTAAAAATGCCGCCTGACCCCAAGCGGCCTCACTTGCCGAACAAATTGGCGATAAGGCTGAGACGCTCACAAACTTACTGGGAAATTTAAAGCCCAACAGCAGCGCGCCATGACCGCCCATGGAGTGCCCCATAATGCCAATGCTTGCAATCGGAAACTCTTCGCGCAATAACTCGTAAAGCTCGTCAGCAATATAGCTTTGCATATTAAAATGCTCAGACCAAGGCGCTTTCGTGGCGTCTACATAATACCCTGCCCCTTGACCAACAAAATAACGCTCGTCATTGGCAACGTCAATGCCATTATCCGCATCACTTCTTGGCGAGGTGTCAGGGGCAATAAAAATCATGCCAAGCTCACTACAAAGCGCTTGAAAATGGGCTTTATGAGTGACGTTATCGGCATTGCAAGTCAATCCCGACAGATACAAAATCGCCGGACAGCGCTGACCTGAAAGTGCATCATCAGGCAAATAAATACTAAAGCTCATCGGCGTTTTGGTGGCGGCTGAATCATGACGGTAATAATGCTGCTCGCCATCAAAACAGCGATTGTTTGAGATTTGAGTCAGTTTTGATGATAATTTATGAGGATAAGAAAAAGCCATAATCAATCCTTAAAAGTTCCATTTTTTATACATTTTTTTCAGCGTTTTAAAATGATAATGACAAAGCCTACTTTGCCAAACCTAATAAGCTTGGCAAGGTAGAGCTAGCTAATAACGCAAATTAATATTCAATCACGCTGCGAATGCAAGCCGGATCTTTTAGCAGCTCAAAGCCTTTATTAATCTCTTCGTGCTTGAGCTTATGGGTGATGAGCGAGTCAATATCGATTTTGCCTTCCATGTACCAATCAACGATGGTCGGCACATCCGTGCGACCGCGAGCGCCGCCAAACGCTGAGCCTTCCCACTTACGACCAGTCACCAATTGAAATGGTCGGGTAGAAATTTCTTCTCCTGCGCCTGCCACGCCGATAATGATGGAGCGACCCCAACCTTTATGGGTGCATTCCAAAGCTTGTCGCATGACATTGACGTTGCCGATACATTCAAAAGAATAATCCACGCCGCCGCCAGTCATCTGAATAATATGGTCAACAACGTTATCAACTTCTTTGGCATTCACAAAATCGGTCATACCAAACCTGCGACCCCAAGATTCACGGCTTGGGTCTAAATCAACGCCAATGATTCGGCGAGCGCCCACAAGCTTTGCCCCTTGAATGACGTTGAGTCCAATACCGCCCAAACCAAAGACAGCAACGGTCGCACCCGCTTCCATTTGCGCGGTATAAACGACCGCACCAACGCCTGTGGTCACGCCGCAACCGATATAACATACTTTATCAAATGGCGCGTCTTCACGGATTTTGGCAACGGCAATCTCAGGCAATACCGTATGGCGCGCAAAGGTGGAGGTTCCCATATAATGTAAAATTGGCTTGCCATCAAGGCTAAATCGTGAGGTGCCGTCTGGCATCAATCCTGCGCCTTGCGTGGTTCGGATGGCTTGGCAAAGGTTGGTTTTGGGATGCAAACAAAACTCACACTCGCGGCATTCAGGCGTATAAAGCGGAATTACGTGATCGCCCGGCTTTAAACTTTTCACATCTTTGCCAACTTCAAGCACGATCCCCGCGCCTTCGTGACCTAAGATCGCCGGAAAGCGACCTTCAGGATCCGCGCCCGACCACGTGTAATAATCGGTATGGCAAATACCGGTGGCTTTTAATTCAATCAATACTTCATGATCTTTTGGCGCTTCTAAATCAACTTCGTGCAAGGTGAGCGGCTTATTGGCTTCCCAAGCAATAGCAGCAGTAGTTTTCATGATGTTGTCCTTAAATTTATTAAATCAATCGTAAATGATGGCTAAAATTTTAGCCCTTTATGACCTTAACGCAAATCAGCGCTATCAGCAACCAATCAAACTTTAATATTATTGAACTCATTGATTTGCAATTTTGGCGAATTAAGGGGACGCCGCTGTGACCTCATCAATGGGATGCGCGCTTAAATGCTCAGCATCTTGGTTGGCATGAATAGGATGAACGCTGTTATTTGAATAGCTGCTGTCAAATAGCGCCTTTTCAAACGCTGGCAGCGCCGATTTCATAAGGCTTCCTATTGCCATTTGCGGCTCGGACGGCTCAAATCCCATCATGCTTTCGCGAGCTTTTACGCGCAGCTTAGCATCCTCAAAAGCGGCGGCAAAGCTGTTGTTTTCGCGCAAACTTTCAGCAAAAAAGGCTTGACCAAAATAAGTCATTTCCGCGCTATTGGTACAGCCAAACGACATTTTGTCAGCGGCAGATGCGGTAATGACCACGGTCGTTGGCGTCATGAGCTCATCAATAAATGATCCTGAATAACACGCCGAAATCACGATCACCCGCCAGCGGATTCCGGCAGCATCAAGTGCGCCTTTGAGCCATTTTGGGTCGATATTTTCCAAATCAAGCGGCGGATTCGCCAGCTGAAAAATATCTTGATTGCCATGTGAGGACAGCGTTAACAAAAGCACATCTTCATCCACATCCATTTGCTGACCAATGGTTTTTAAACCTTGTAAAATGCTCGTTTTGGTCGCGACCGGCTCTTCAAGCCAGCTATGAGTGTTGTTAATTAAAGCTAAAGAATGCGCTTTGGTGCCAAATCTGACATCAAATAATTGCCGGACTTTATCAATCTCGGAGCGAAAAACGTTTTGCTCAGCAAACCCTGCCACGCCCATAAAATACCAGTCCGTTTTGCCTGCCGTATTGGCTTCAACGCGGCTAAGCGCTTGCTTAAGTAAAAAGGGCTGCTCGTAAAGCGCCGCTTCTTCTAATACCGGCGTCACCACAACGGGTTTGAAAATCGGCTGGTCGGCGACGTTTTTTTGCCAAATGGTCAGTAGCCCCACCGCGCCAATCAAGATAATAATGCGCTCCCACCACGGCGAGCGAAAGCGTCGCGAAAAAATCCATAAAAGCGCAAGCGTTTGCCACAAAAACAACAGCAAAAATAAAATCGGTAAAAACGCATAGCTCCAATCAAACAGCCAGCCATGTGATCCTAAAAACTGAACCGCACTTTGTAATAGCGCGGATAAGGTATCCGCCACCAGCCACAAAATCGCCGGAACAAACACCATCGATTGGTTGCCGACGCGACCTGCCAAAATGATCCCACCAAGCACAATGATCGAGGGCCAAATCAAATAGCTGACCAAACCTTGCTCGTTAAAAACACTACCAATATCCGCAGCAAGCCAAGAAAACAGCACATTACTGGCAAGCGCGAGCAGCGCAAATAAGACAAACTGCAATAAGGTTGGTTTGACCCAAGCAAAGGCGCGTGTTGAGCCAACGAGCATCCACAAGGAAGCAATAATATTGGCAATAACATTAAATGAAAAGCGGTGTAAGGAGAAGGTTTTAGGCGATGATAATGGCAAGGCTTCGACCTCAAGCTGGTCAATAAAATAAAGCAAGTTGCGTCAAGCCGATATTAAATTGGCTTTTGGCTTTGATTAGTTTATCTTGCTTATCTGTCGCAATTGTAACGGATTGTGAGTAAAGACAATAAGAGTGAATTGTAACGCCAATCAAGCAAGGATTTTAAGCTTTCCCATAAAAAAAGGTCTGAAGTTCAGACCTTTTTTATCATTCATTGACAAATTTACTTAAGCGTTATTTTGCTGAAGTTTAAGTTATTTCATCAACAGCTCATTAACGCGTTTTAAATAAGCAGCAGGGTCTTCAAGTTGACCACCATCAGCAAGCAGCGCTTGGTCAAAGATCACTTGCGCTAAATCGTCGAACTGATCGCTTGATTCAAGTTTTTTAATCAAAGGATGATCAGGGTTCACCTCAAGCGTCGGTTTCACCTCAGGAACGTCTTGACCCATTTGTTTGAGCATTTGGATCATTTGTGGCGACAATTCACCCTCGCCGATCACAAGGCACGCCGGACTATCGACCAGTCGGGTGGACACGCGAACGTCTTTAGCGCGACCGCTCAGCGTTGATTTAAGCTTATCAACCACCGGCTTTAAGTTTTCCTCCGCTTTTTCCGCTTCGGCTTTTTCAGCGTCGTCTTGCAAGTCGCCCAAATCTACCGCGCCTTTGGCGATATTTTGTAGTGGCGTGCCGTCAAACTCGGTTAAGAAGTTCATTGCCCAGTCATCCACGCGGCTGGTCATAAGAATGACTTCAATGCCTTTTTTCTTAAACAGTTCCAACTGCGGACTGTTTTTAGCCGCCGCTAAGTTGTCCGCGGTTAAATAATAAATCGCTTTTTGACCGTCAATCATGCGACCTTTGTAGTCTTCAAAGCTTGTGGTCACCTCATGATGGGTGCTAGTGGCGTAACGTAACAGCTTGGCAATGCGCTCTTGATTGCCCATGTCCTCGCCAAGACCTTCTTTAATGACATCGCCAAACTCGCGGTAAAACTCGCGGTATTTTTCTTGTTTACTCTCATCTTCACTGTTGGCAAGGCTTGCAAGCAAAGTTAAAATGCGGCGAGCATTACCATCACGGATTGATTTTACATCGCGTGACTCTTGTAGCAGCTCGCGGCTCACGTTCAATGGCAAGTCGGCAGAATCAATCACCCCTTTTACAAAGCGCAAATACATCGGCAACAGCTGATCGGCGTCATCCATAATAAACACACGCTTCACATACAATTTTAAGCCGTGCTGCTGCTCGCGGGCGTATAAGTCCATTGGCGCTTTTTTGGGGATATAAAGCAATTGGGTATACTGAACGCGACCTTCAACGCGGTTGTGTGTCCAAGTCAGTGGCGCATCAAAGTCATAAGTGATGTTTTTATAAAACTCAACGTACTCATCATCGCTGATGTCCGACGGGCTTCGCGTCCAAAGCGCACTGGCTTTGTTGATGGTTTCCCACTCATCGGTCAGCACCATTTGACCGCCTGCTGGCGTGTCGTCGTCCTCGTCCTCTTTGACATCTTCTTGCCAAACTTCTTTACGCATTTGAATTGGCAAGCTGATGTGGTCGGAGTATTTATTAACCAGCTGTTTGATTTTATTGCGGTCTAAATAGTTGCTTTCAAAGTTGCCCTCGTCGCTGTACTCATCTTTGAGGTGCAAAATAATGGTTGTTCCACGAGTTGGCTTATCGATGGTTTCAACGGTGAAAACGCCAGTGCCATCAGACACCCAGCGGACGCCTTGATCGCTTGGGACGCCGGCTTTTCTTGACTCAACGGTGATGGTATCAGCCACGATGAACCCTGAATAAAAGCCCACCCCAAATTGACCAATCAATTGACCGTCTTGCTTTTGAGCGTCAGACAATTTGTCCAAAAAGGCTTTGGTTCCTGATTTGGCAATCGTTCCTAAGTTTTCAATCGCCTCGCTTTCTGTCATGCCAATGCCATTATCAATAAAGCTAATGGTTTTGGCGTCTTTATCGATAGCAATGCGAATTTTAAGCTCGCCGTCGTCTTCATAAAGACTGTCATCGGTGTTCGCTTCAAAACGCAACTTATCGCAAGCATCAGAGGCGTTTGATACCAATTCACGAACGAAAATATCGGCGTTGGAGTACAGTGAGTGGGTCACCAAATGCAAAAGTTGCGCAACTTCAGCTTCAAAGCTATGCTGCTTGGGCTGAGCTTGATTATTTTGATTATTGTCATTAGCTTGAGTCGTATCGCTCATGATTGCTCCTTTTTTCCAAAATTTTTGACTAAAATGATTTCTATGGCGCCATTATTCTCATAACGGCGGCGCTGAGATTACAAATAAGGTCAGCTAAAAATATTTCAAGCCAAAAGGCGATTTTTGTAGTTTTAAAAGGTTTTAGGTTTAAAGCAGACGCTTAATTTACTTAAAGAGCCGCTATTTTGGCATCACTTTGGCATAGGACGAACGGTTAAAATCTGCTCGCTGCGACCAAAAGGACCATTAATGTCATGCAAAATGGCGCTGGTTAAGCCAATGCCATCATCGCCAAATTGCTGAACGGCTTCAATGCCAAGATCGCGACCAATCGGCGCGCGAAATAGATGAACTTGCAAATCAGTATTGGGAAACATCCAGTCGGCGTCATCAAGACCCAGCCCTAATCGCGGAACGATGCCATTTGCCGTATCGACCATTCCCATTAGCGCCGTTAAATCCGAGGTCGGCTCGCCTGCCACCATCTCAACGTCGGTGGTCACCCAAGCCATTCCGCGACCGGCTCGGCGACCCGTCACCGAATACAGTTTGAGCGTTTTGATAAAACCGCCCGGCCAGCGGTGCATTTCATCCCACTCAGGCAAATCGCTTGGCGCAAACTCTGACTTAGTATCTTCAATCCCAACAATCGCGCTGGTATCTTGGGTGAGCAGCCGCCAAGCCCGAGCTACGATGCAATCGCGACCTTGAACGCTTAACACCGCTTCAAGCAGCGCAATGGTTCGTCCTGAGCGAACAAATCGGGTGGTGATGGTGGTATCCGCTAGCGGAATTCGCCCTAAAATATCAAAGCTAATTCTTGCGATTCGCATGTGCTGCTCGGGCGCAAAATGCTCAAGCTCGCGAGTTAGTAGCCCCGCCGCTGACGCCATGTGCTGATCGTCCAAATTCCAAGTGCCCTGCGCGTTCAAGGTCGGCTGATAGTGGGCAATACAACTGCCATCTGCTTGATGACTGCGATCAAGGCAGTGGTAATAAGCGCTCATAAGGTTCTATTTTCCGTTTTTGATGGATTACTTTTGCAAAATCACTGTTTAAAATCACTTTTAAATTTGATGGGTCAAATTTGTCACCGGAATTCGCAGTGCTTTTGGTAAGCTAAAGGTGATGTTTTCTTCAATGCCAGCAAGCTCATCAGGAATGTCGCCGCCCCAATCTTGCAAGGTTTGCAAGACTTCTTGAATGAGCACTTCAGGAGCAGAAGCGCCCGCCGTCACCCCAACGCTGCCAATACCGTTGAACCATTCGGGCTGCATTTCGCTGGCGTTATCGATCAAATAAGCTTTGCAATTCATACGCTCAGCAAGCTCACGAAGTCGGTTGGAGTTGGAGGAATTGGGCGATCCGACCACCAAAACGACTTCACAGCGCGCCGCTAAATCTTTCACCGCATCTTGTCGGTTTTGGGTCGCGTAGCAAATGTCGTCTTTTCTTGGACCTTGGATCGCGGGGAACTTTTCTCGAAGCGCATCAATCACGCGCGCCGTATCGTCCATGGACAACGTCGTTTGGGTGACAAAAGCAAGCTTGGTTTCGTCATTAACGCTAAGCTTGGCAACGTCGTTTTCATCTTCAACCAAATGGATTTGACCGCCGTGGCGGCTGCTAAAGCGCCCCATCGTGCCCTCAACCTCAGGGTGACCGGCGTGACCAATCAGCACCGCGTCCATGCCATCTAAGGCAAATTTAGCCACTTCCATATGAACTTTGGTGACCAGTGGGCAGGTGGCATCAAACACGGTCAAATCACGGCGCTTTGCCTCATCTTCCACCGCTTTTGACACGCCATGCGCGGAGAAAATCACCACCGCGCCATCTGGAACTTCATCCAATTCTTCAACAAATACTGCGCCGCGATTGGCAAGATCAGACACCACAAACTTATTATGAACCACCTCATGGCGGACATAAATGGGCGGCGCAAATCGCAGCAGCGCCTCGTTGACAATCGCAATGGCGCGATCGACACCAGCACAAAACCCACGCGGATTGGCAAGATAAATTTGCATAAACCACCTAATTTTTGGAAAATTAAATCATTATTGAGGTAAAAAAAGTAATGTAAAAAAAAGAGTGTTGTAAAAAAATAATGTGAAAAAGATAGGCTCTACTTTAGCATAACTTCGCCCGATTATTGCTTTATCCACCCGCAAAATCGCTACCTTTTGCGTCACAGACGCGACTTTGAACAAAAATGGCGATATAATAGCGATTTGCGGCGGTGGTTGCCGCCTATTAAAGCTAGGATAATTGCATGACCGGATCACTGTTTATCATCACTGCCGCCTCAGGAACGGGAAAAACCTCCCTCGTCAAGCAACTGGTCGCCACCACCAATGATCTGAGCGTGAGTATTTCGCACACCACTCGAGCGGCAAGACCTGGCGAAATTGACGGTCATCATTATCACTTCACTGACATTGAAAGCTTCACTCAAGCCGTTGAGAACCATCAGTTTTTAGAGCACGCGTTTGTTTTTGGCAATTATTATGGCACCTCAGAAGCCAGCGTCCGCGATCAGTTAACCGCCGGCATCGATGTGATTTTAGAAATCGATTGGCAAGGCGCCAAGCAAGTCAAAAATTTATTTCCAAACGCCACGATGATTTTTATTTTACCGCCAAGTGTGGCAACGCTTCGCCAACGGTTATCCACGCGCGCTACCGACAGTAAAACGGTGATTGAAGAGCGCTTAGCGGGCGCGGTTGCTGAAATGTCGCAATACGTCAACGCTGATTATGTGGTGATTAATGACAACTTTGAGGTGGCGCTTGCCGAATTAAAATCGATCATCATCGCGGACAGACAAACCCTTGCTCGCCAGCAGGAACGCTATCAAGTCACCATCAATGCGTTACTTAATCACGATGTCAGCGCCGATTTGGCAGAAATTGCCAACCGCTAATCCAACTTCTATTAAAAATCCGCGCTCAAGCCCATAAAACTGCTATAATAGGCGTCATTTTGCAAATTGTATTGGTTTGATATTAAAGATAAATGAGGTGAACTATGGCACGAGTAACGATTGAAGACTGCTTGGACAATGTAGACAACCGTTTTGAGCTGGTATTGGTGGCAAGCAAACGCGCCCGCCAATTGGCAAAAGGCATTGCCGAGCCAATGGTTGAGGTGGACAATGATAAGCCAACCGTTTTAGCACTTCGCGAAATTGCCGATGGCAAAATCACCCGCGATATCCTCAATCAGCCTGAGCACAGCTTTTCAGCCAGCTCGCTTGATTTGGCATTGTCAGGAAATCACGGATTTTAAGCCCAGCTTTAAAATAAACGGTCATCATTGATGAGTGTTTATACCCTAAACCACAGTTATTCTGTGGTTTTTTTTGATTCTATATTGCGGTACGCTTATTTGGGCACGTTAATTGGTTTTAAAGAATAATTTTTTTTGAAGCGCTTTTAATAAGGTTGACATTGAGGTCAATTTCATATTAATTATGAGTGAGGTCATCATTGATCAGCACTTTATTATAAAGTCGATGACAACGCCGACCGCCTTTAAAGTTTCCGCAGTAACCTTGCTATTATGGCGCTTTAGCCGCTTATCTCAATAGGACAGCCCATTTATGGATCTATCGCTTCCCAAACTCAGTCATCAAATGGTCGATGAGGCGCAATATTCCTTGCTGCGCTCTGTTGGGTATTTAAGCGCTGCTGAACGCCGCGATATCATTGATGCCTGTCAATTTGGGGATCAGGCGCATATCAACGATCGGCGCAAATCCGGCGAGCCTTACATCACCCACCCGATTGCGGTGGCGGAGATTTTGGCAGGATTTCGCTTGGATCGCGATACCATCATTGCTGCTATCTTGCATGATACGGTTGAGGACACTGAAGTCAGCGACGATGAGCTTGAACAGCGCTACGGCAAAGTGGTGGCGCGGCTGGTCGATGGCGTCACCAAGCTGAAATCCTCAAGGCACAACAAGCAGCAAAATAAAGCGGCAACCTTTCATAAAATCTTGACCGCAACGCTTGATGATCCACGAGTATTGATCATTAAACTTGCTGACCGATTGCACAATATGTCAACGCTTGATGCCGTTCGCCCTGAAAAACAGCGCGCTACCGCCCAAGAGACGCTTGATTTTTATGTGCCGTTTGCAAGGCTTATGGGATTAAATGATATTGCCGATTATATTGAGGTGCTCTGCTACCGCAACCTTGATTCGGACATGTACAATAAATTGTCGGACAAATTGCTTCAGCATGGCTTGGGTCGCAACTTTCAAAAAGAAGCCATTCATCGTTATTTGACTATTGTGCTTAATAACTTAGGACTTAGCGGTCACGTCAAAGTTTTGGACAATCAGGTCGCCATGTTTCGGCAATTTTTTCGCAATCGCGGCGAGATCAACTCCCTTTTGCGGCATTACTCCTTTGAGATTGTCCTTGATAACGTCGAAGCTTGCGACAAGCTTGCTTACTATTTGATTAAAAAATACCAAATCGATGATGCCCATATTGAGGATAATATTCGGCGACCGCTTCCCGGCGGCAATCAGTCGTTAACGCTCATTTATGAGCGCGATAATGACATTATCAAAGCCACCATTTTAACCAAACAAATGCAGCACGCCGCTCGCCTTGGCGTTATTGGCGCGGAGCACGCCTCCGATGTCAGCCAGTCGGTCATTCAAGCATCACTTCGCAATATGAAAGATTTGGTTAATGATGACAGCTTGGATGAAAGCAGTCCTGATTTTGCGGCGACCGTTGCCACCATTAACGAGCTGATGGATTATTTGCATTCAAGCAAAATCATTTGCTACAGCCCACAAGGTCGCGCTTACGAGCTGCCACAAGGGGCAACCTCGCTTGACTTTGCTTATGCCGTAGGACCTATGGTTGGCAATGTGGCGATCGGTGCCAATATTGAAAATAAAAAAGCCAAGCTTGGAACGGTTCTTAAAAACGGTCAATTGGTCGAAATTGAAGTCGATGAAACTTCCGAGCCCAAAGCGGAATGGCTTGGCTTTGTGGTCACCAACAAAGCCCGCGAGGAGATTTTACGCTGGTTTAAGCACTTATCTGCTGAAGACAAACAGCGCCATGGTCAGCAAGCGCTGGATCGCGCACTGCAAACTTACCAAAAAAGCTTGCAGGATTTGACTGAAAGCAATTGGGATAACTTGCTTGAATGGCGCGGTATTAAGGACAAAAACACCTTATTTGAGCAAATCAGTTCAGGAACGTTATTGCCGCAATTGGTGGTCTCAAGGCTGTTTAGCGATGAGGTAGCTTGCGCTCAGGCGTTAAACGATTTGGATAATGATGCCACAGCTCAGCCGCAGCAATTGGTCGCCAATGCCGCAGGGGTTGAGCTTGATTTTGCCAATTGTTGTCATCCCATTTATGGTGACCCGATCGTCGGTCACTTATCGCGCCATGGCTTGGTGGTTCACCGTCATAAGTGCTTTTCGCTCGATGACATTCGAAAAGACAACCCCTACCAGATCATTCAGCTGCGCTGGCGTGAGGACAAAGCAAGCGCTCAAGCGGTGCCAAAACCCAGCCCCAGCGCCCCTAACATTCCAGGCGAGTACGATGAAAAAATCCGCTTCCCTGCGTATTTGAAGCTGTCCATTGCGCTAAGCGATGAGCAAATCAGTGAGGTGATTTATCACTTGCGCCAATCTTATATCGGCGTTGAAACCATTGATGTTCGTGCAAGTGACACCATTTTACACATCATTGTTCGAAGCCGCGTTCACTTAGCGCACGGCATTCGTGAGCTGCGATCGCTGCTTGGCTTTCCAAACATCATGCGCTTGTACCAGCTGTAGTTTTATTTTTAGAAAAAAATTTTTATAATGGGCTTTTACCACCACCACGAAGGATATTTTATGACTCGCCAAACCATTCACACTGACCACGCTCCAGCTGCCGTTGGCACTTACTCGCAAGCGATCAAGGTTGGCAATACCGTTTATCTTTCAGGTCAGCTTGGTCTTGACCCAAAAACGATGGAGCTAAAAGACGGCTTTGATGCGCAAGCTAAGCAAGCCTTTGCCAATTTAAAAGCCATTTGTGAAGCGGCAGGCGGCAGTTTAAATGATGTGGTTAAGTTTAACGTGTCACTCACTGACTTGAACGACTTTGCAGCATTAAACACCGTTTTTGAAGCCAATTTAACCGCGCCTTATCCTGCTCGCGCTGCCGTTCAAGTTGCTGCCTTGCCCAAAGGCGGCGTGGTTGAAATTGAAGCCATTATGTTTATTGACTCATAAGCCTAAAAGCCAAAACGGTTAAAGCAAAACGTTAATAACTTATCAGGTCAGCTATAATAAAACCCAAATGATTGCGTTTGGGTTTTTGTATTTTAAATCGTTAATTTTCAACCTAACCAGAAAAAGGGGACAATATGTTGGTTCAAGTGGCGCTTCCTGTTCCCTTATTTCGGGAATTTGATTATTTGCCTATTGATGCTAAGCTGACCGTTATCGGCGGGCGCGTTTTGGTGCCTTTTGGCAGGCAGACCTTGATTGGCATTGTGGTAGGATTGGTGGCTGAAACTGACAGCAACATTCCTAAAAATAAGCTCAAAGCCATTTTAGAAAATATCGATGATGAGCCAATTTTCACTGAAGCTATGCTCAATTTGGCGCGCTGGCTTTCTCAATATTATCACTATCCGCTAGGCGATGTGCTGTCGGTGATGTTGCCAAAGCTGATCCGGCAAGGCAAGCCTTTAGATTTACTCACCACGCATTGGCGGATTTTACCCAAGGCAACGGATACAGATTTGCCCGCACGCGCTCATAAGCAGCAAGCTCAATTTGCGATGCTCAAGCTTCATGGCGAGCACGGCGCAAGTGAGGATGTGCTGTTGATGGAGGGCATGGCGCGCAATTTTTTGACCCTGCTTGAAAATAAAGGCATGATCGAGCGCTTTGAAAAACCAAAAGCGCCGCCAAAACCGGTGAGCCTTGCCAAATTGCCGCTTGATTTGACCGACGAGCAACAAGCCGTGGTTGACGCTGTAATCTGTGCTCATGAATCGCAGTCGTATTTGGGAATTTTGCTCAATGGCATCACCGGAAGTGGCAAAACCGAAGTCTATTTGCAAGCGATGCAGCACGTTTTGGAAGCGGGTCAGCAAGTGCTGATTTTGGTGCCGGAGATTGGGCTTACGCCGCAAACAAAGGCGCGATTTGCTAGCCGTTTTGCTGCCCATATTGTGCTGCTGCATTCAGGAATGAGCGCCACGCAGCGACTTCAAGGTTGGCAAGATTGTAAATCCGGTCACGCGCAAATTATTATCGGTACACGATCAACGATTCTTTATCCCTTTAATAAGTTAGGATTAGTCGTTGTTGATGAAGCTCATGACAGCTCTTATAAGCAGCAAGATACACTGCGCTATCATGCCGCCGATGTAGCACTTTATCGCGGCGCTCAAATGAACATTCCCGTCATTTTAGGAAGCGCCACCCCAAGTCTTGAGCATTTAAAACTGGTTGATGATGGCAAATTAATCGAATATCAATTGTCAAAGCGCGCAGGCGGCGCAAGCACGGCAGTCATGAAACTGATTGACGCGCGATTGCAAAGCACGTATCAACAAACGACCCCTGATGGCGAGCGCTACAATACGGGGCTTACCGATGCGCTGATTGACGCGATCCGCCGAACGCTTGACGCCGGTGAGCAGGTGCTGATTTTTTTAAATCGCCGCGGTTATGCGCCGATTTTGCTTTGCGAGGCTTGCGGTTGGCAGGCGGACTGTCCGCGCTGTGATGCCCATTTGACCGTTCATTTTAGCAATCAGCTCATCACTCAAGGCAATTTATCCCAGTCGTATTTAAAATGCCACCACTGTGATTGGCAGTCGTATATTCCGCCCGTTTGCCCCGATTGCCAAAGCCAAAATTTGGATGCTCGCGGCATGGGAACGACCCGCTTAAGCGAAAATTTGCATGCTATTTTTGCCAATCCACAAACAAGTAAAACCATTTACCCGATCATTCAAATTGACCGCGACACCACGCGCCGAAAAGACAGTTGGGAAAAAATTTACCAGCAAATTAACGAAGGCAAGCCCGCGATTTTGGTGGGAACGCAAATGGTCGCCAAAGGTCACCATTTCCCAAACGTAACTTTGGTTTGTCTGCCAAATGCTGACCGCGGCTTTTTATCGGCTGATTTTCGCTCACCGGAGCACACGGCGCAATTGATGATTCAAGTTGCAGGTCGCGCCGGTCGCGGTGACAAAGCCGGTCAGGTGCTGATTCAAACCCTGCAACCTGAAAACCCGCTGCTATTAAAGCTGATTCGTGATGGCTATTTGCCGTTTGCGCAAGCATTACTTGCTGAGCGCAAAGTGATGGGGCTGCCGCCTTTTAGCTTTGCCGCATTGATTCGCTGTGAAGCCAAAACCCTTGCCGCCGCTACCCAAGCGCTCAATGACGCCATTGCTATTTTGCCAAAGCCGCATCATTTGGTGGTATTAGGACCTATTGATGCACCGATGAGTAAAAAAAACAGCCGCTATCACATGCAGCTATTGCTGTTGTCAAAAGAGCGCCGCCAACTGCATCATGTGCTTAATCATTGGTGGTCACAAGTTTTGCAACTGCCCTCCGCCAAATATTTAAAGCTGACCTTAGATATCGACCCCATCGCTTGGTAACACATTGCCACGGATTAATTTTTTGATTTTGCTATGCTAAGGGTTGCCAATTTTTTATCAAAATGAGCCTGCTATGACCAAAAGCCCCACGCTAAACTTGACTGACCACCCTAAAAATGCGCCAAAACTACCTGCCGATACCAAAGGCTATCAAAAAACGCTGCTGATTAGCTTTATCATCATTGCAGGCTACATGGTGATCGAAGCGGTTGGCGGCTGGCTGACCGGAAGCTTAGCGCTGTTATCGGACGCCGGTCACATGCTCAGTGACGCCATTGCGCTTGGGGCGACGCTACTGGCTTTTAAAATTGGCGAAAAAGCCGCCACACGGCAAAAAACTTATGGCTATAAGCGCTTTGAAATTTTGGTTGCGGGCGCTAATGGGGCAACCTTAATTATTATCGCTTTGATGATTATGGTTGAGGCAGTAAAGCGCTTCAACTCGCCACCTGAAATTGCCACCCAAGGCATGCTCATCATTGCCTTTATCGGGATGCTGGTCAACATTTTGGTGGCTTGGCTCATGCACCGAAGCAGCAATGATGATCACGGTCACAGCCACGATGACCACGATCATAGCCACGACAAAAGCACCACCAAAAAACCTGTTAATTTGAACATGCAAAGCGCTTATTTGCATGTGTTAAGTGACTTGCTCGGTTCCGTTGCCGCAATTATTGCTGCGCTTTTGATGATGGCGTTTGGTTGGATTTGGGCGGATGCGGCAGCCTCCGTGATCGTCGCCGTTTTGATTTTGATCAGCGGCTACCGCGTGGTTCGCGATGCAGCGCATATTTTGATGGAAGGCACGCCAAAAGGGATTCAGCTTGCCGATGTTGAAGCTCAGTTGCTTAATCATCCTGACGTTGACGCCGTTCACGATCTTCATGTTTGGAGTATTACCAGCGGTCTGCATGCGCTCTCCTGCCACGTGGTCGTGGATGGTGACATGCGCATTCATGAAGCAAGTGCGCTTATTCGTGATCTTGAAGCACGACTGCAAACCCTTAATATTGGTCACGCGACCATTCAAGTCGAAAACGCTCAACATTCTCAAACTGCCGCCTGCTCAGATGGTTTGGTTTGTGATATTGCAAGCCGACCTGTGGAAGGTGGCGCTCATATTGGGCACTCGCATTAACGGCGCTGATTTTTTATCGTTTTATAAGCCTTTTTGCTATCCTGAAATGTTTGCCAAACTAACCACGTTACCGCACTAAAGGCTATCCAAGCGCTTATTCCTATAAGCGCTATTCTTATCGGTATATCAAGAGCACCATCATTGATATTTGGAAAATAAGCTCCGCCCATATTTGATGCCATTAGTAAATAAAAGCTCAACAGCAGCAATATGGCAACCGCAATTAACCGAAAAAATAACTGCTTGATGATCATTAATATTGCCGTTTTGGTGGATAATTTTTTCAGTCTCATGGCATCTTCTAATTGAACCTCTTTCATAATTGCCTTCCAAATTTTTTATTTATTTTAATTTCATAATAAATTAAATTTTCCTTATTTATCCGTTTTGTTTGGGGATTCATTACCGAATTGAAAAAAAGCGGCAAATTAAGCGCGCGCCAAATTGCTGCTTTATGGTAGGATGTAAAAAAGCCATTTTATCAGCCGCTTACTATTGATGACTCATTATGACCCGACGCTCAGCGCCTTTTGTTGCTCCCGATATTGTTGAGGATGCCTTATCAAAAGACGGTAAAAAACACGCCAAAGCTTTACTCTCAACGTTGCAAGAGGACATTGCGCAGTTTCGTGATGACCAGTTTCCGCCCGATATTTTGCGCCAAATCCGAGATTTGCCCATTTTTGAGGGAAATCTTGCCGAAGTTCAAGCTTACGCGGCGCGCTGGCGACCACTGATTGATCGCGCTATGGCATTTTATCCCAGTGCCTATTTGCCGCCGGATTGTTTGCCGCTGCCGGCAAGCCTTGAGATTCCGCAGTTTATTTACCACGTTCAAAAGCTGCATTTGACCAAAACGCGCGCCAAAGAGTCCAAAAGCTTTGGCTCAGTTGGGGCGCTTACTGATAAATGCGGTGAGTTTACTGCCACCGAGATTGCGCGAATGGAAGTGGTCTTGGCAAAAAATGAGGACGCAAGGCTGGTGGCGCACCGCGAATTTATTGATCTTCGCGCTTACGTGTTTTGCCGCGACCAAAAAGGCGAGATGCTTGATCCTGAGCGCATCCGCTTTTATCGAACGGGGCTTATCGTTCATGCGTTACCCGATTTTAAAATCGTCGATAGCCGCCAAACTCCGCGCAAAAAGCGCAACGATGCTTACACCAATCCGCTTGCAGACAATGGCGTTTGGCGGATTTTTCAAAAAAAATAAGCAGTTTTATTTAGCCCTTTAACCCAAACATTTAACAGTTTTATATTAGCCCTAACCCAATTAAGGAGAGTCTATGCTTGCTGCCGCGACCGGCGCCCCAAATTTGATGCTTCAAGCCATTATTTTTTTGGGGGCAGCGCTTCTGCTTGTGCCTTTAGGCAAGCGCTTTGGGCTGGCAACGGTGTTGGGGTATTTGTTAACGGGATTGATTTTAGGTCCCAGCGGTCTTGATGTGGTAGGCGATGCCGAAAGCCTGCTTCATGTTGCCGAGTTTGGCGTGGTGATGCTGCTATTTATCATCGGTCTTGAGCTTCAGCCGTCAAGGCTTTGGGCGCTGCGGCACTCAATTTTCGTGCTGGGCGGCTTGCAGGTGGGGCTTACGGGCATCACTTTAATGGGACTTGCTTATTATTTATTTTCCCTGCATTTAGATACGGCGTTTATCGTCGGCTTTGGGCTGGCGTTATCGTCAACGGCATTTGTATTGCAACTGCTCACCGAAAAGCAGCAATTATCGAGCACTCATGGTCGCGAAGCTTTTACCATTTTATTATTTCAAGACATTGCGGTCATTCCGCTGCTTGCGGTGATCCCTTTTTTATCTGGTGTCCGCGAGCAAAGTTATGACATCATTTATTTTGCCAAAGTCATTGCCGTGTTTGCCGGATTGATTTTTTCAAGCCGCTATATTGTTCGACCATTTTTCAAATTTGTAGCGTTAAGCGGCGCAACCGAACTTCTTACCGCCGTTGCCCTATTTATCGTGATGGGCGTATCGATGTTGATGGAGCAAATCGGGCTATCAATGGCGCTTGGGGCATTTTTGACTGGCGTTTTGCTTGCCGACTCCGAGTACCGTCATGAGCTTGAAGCCAGTATTGAGCCGTTTAAAGGGCTGCTTTTAGGGCTGTTTTTTATGTCGGTTGGAATGCTGACCGATGTTGGGCTGATTATGGCAAAGCCTGTCTTTATCATTAGTGCTGCGGCAATGCTGATGGTGATTAAGTTTTTGGTAATAACCTTTATTGCCAAAGCTACTGGCAACCGCTTGCCAACGAGCATTCGGCTTGGGGTGACGCTAGCGCAAGGTGGCGAATTTGCCTTTGTGCTATTTAGCGTGGCGACCCGCCAAAATGTCCTCAACGGCGAGCTTGCCGGAATGCTCAATTTAATCGTGACCATTTCCATGGCGCTGACGCCACTTGCGTTTTTACTGCTTGAAAAAGTCGGCGAGCCTATTTTTGCCAAAAAGAAACCCAGCCGCGAGTACGACACTATCCCCGATCATGAGCATCCGGTCATTATCGCCGGATTTGGTCGCGTGGGGCAAATCATTGGTCGCGTGCTGCGGATGCACAATATTGAATTTACCGCCATTGAGCGCTCGGCAAATCGCGTGGATTTCGTTCGCAAATTTGGTAACCAAGTTTATTACGGCGACCCCAAAAACCCAGAGATTTTGCGCGCAGCAGGAATCAGTAAAGCCAAGATTTTTATCATTGCCGTTGATGATTTGGAGCGCTCCATCACCACCGCTCAGTATCTTCGCGATCATTATCCAGACCTGATTGTGTTAGCGCGCGCCCGCGATCGTCAGCATTATTACCGCTTGCGTGAGGTGGGCGTTCGTCATATTTGGCGCGAAACATATTTGTCATCCTTAGATATGTCGCGCGAATCGTTGCAGCTTTTGGGGATTTCGCCTGAAAAAGCGCGCGAAACGATCCAAACGTTCCGCGATTATGACGATGATTTAATCGAGCGCCAACAAGCCATTTATGATGACGAAGCTCGAATGATTGAATCGGCGCAATCGGCAATCGCTGAGCTTGAAAGCTTATTTGATGAAGACATTGATGAAGCAAGGCGCTTAGATTTAAAGCTTTATCGCATGAGTAAAGAGCAGTCGTCATAGAAGATTAACGCTTAAGCTTATTGTGCCAAACAGCTTTTTGGCGCTTGTTTTTTGTTCAAAGAGCTGACGCATTGCCAATTGCCACTGTCCAAATCGTGATAAAACACTAGCGTTTTACCATTTAAATATCGCGTTGGAAATTGAGCACCGTTAACCGTTGCCACCACCGCGCAATCGGTATTTTTGATTCCGGCAACTTGATTGGCAACGGTCATATCCACCTTTTGCTCAAAAGTGCTCAGCGGCAAATTGACCGGACACAATTGCGTTTGCTCATAAATCAGCGCAACTCGAGATTGGGCATTTTTGGCAATATTATAAGCATCAAATAAAATCTCATGCTCTTTTTTCTTCGCCAGCAGTGGTAAAAACTGAACGTCAATGACAAGCAGCGCAAACGCAAAAAAGCCAAATCCCAAGCCAAAGCCGACCATGCTCACCCCGCCCTCGCGGCGAAGGTGCGCTTGCTGCGCCGCTTCATCACGCGGATTTTGCTCAATTGCATCAGCAATCTCGCGCCGCGCCATCCGGTAATAATAAGCATCCGTCCAGCGCGCCACCATCACCGACCAAAACAGCCAAATCGCCGCTCCTATGCCAATCCGCGTTGCCATTTGATAAGCCTCTGGAACAAACGCCATAAAGGCAAATTCAAAAAACACCAAAATAATGGTGATATTTAAATGAATAAACGACCATCCTGCCACGCTATAAACAATGGCGTCCATATAACGTTTTCGGTATAACAGCCACGGAAAGGTCATAAAAAACGCCGCCCAGTGCCATTTAGGCGACAAATAGCCTTGACTATCAAAGTCATCAAAACGCTTTAAATAATACTCTTGGCTGCGATGACCGATAAACCACTGGTCAAGCTGTCGCCGTCTTTTGGCGCTCAATTGCTCTTGGTAAAACGGCGGCGGCGAATCCGTCTCAATAAATAGCATCGCGATAGGCTCACTTTACAAAAGGGTTCACTAATAAGTCATTATAAAGCATCACTTTGAGCGATTCGAGGGCGCTTTTTATGGCATTTGGTAGCAAAGCGGATCACCGCCTGCGTTCCAAGCGTGCCCGATTTATCTTATAATAAGACCACTTTTTACAACTGACACGGTATTATGAATCAGCCTGACATCTTACAACCGCGCGTGATTAACACCTTTATGAAGCGCAAAACCCACATGAATAAAAACGCTGAGCTTGCGCTAAGTGATCCTATTTTTGCGCCATATTTGGTCAATAATGGCACAGGTTTGGGCAATCTTGAGGGCATCAATGACTTGCGAGCGCTATTTCAAGACACGCCAAACGGTGTGGATGCGCCATTAACGCTCGAGATTGGCTTTGGTCTTGGCGACTCGCTCATTGAGATGGCAACCAATGATAAAGACCGCAACTTTATTGGCATTGAAGTTCACGAGCCAGGGATTGGCAAAGCGGCGTTTATGGCGCATGAAAAAAACTTAACTAACATCAAAATCATCAACGGCGACGCCATTGCTTTACTGTCGCAGCTACCAAGCAATCATATCGACCGAATCCAGCTTTACTTCCCCGACCCGTGGCAAAAAAAGCGCCATCACAAGCGCCGCTTTGTCAGCCCTGAGCGCATGGCACTGGTCACCCGAGTGCTCAAATCCGGCGGCTGGTTTCATACCGCAACCGACTGGGAGCATTACGCCTTTTGGATGGTAGAAGTGTTGGACGAGATGCCAAACCTTCACAACCAAGCCGGTCGCGGCAATTTTACCGACCGACCTAATTTTCGACCCATGACCAAATTTGAGCGCCGCGGTATTGATCGCGGTCATGGCGTTTGGGATTTGATTTATGTTAAGGATTAATCAAGGCTGATTTAAGCAACCTCGTTTTAAAGTTGCTTTGTTAACATCTTTAAAACAGCGATAAATTGTCGCTGTTTTTTTTGGTAAAAATCAGCGGTTAAATGGCGTGAAACATCGCCAAATTTTGATTTTTTGGGTTGCTAAAATCATTATTTATGCTTATGCTAGGGAGGATCATTTCACAAAATTCTCAATCTATTATCTTGTAAACTTCGGTTACATAAGGGTTACACGAGTTTTCCCCAAAAGCTGTGGATAACTCTGTGGATAACTCCTCTATTCATTGCTACTAGCGTACGTGTTATAACGCCTCCATTAAAATTGATCATTTTTTGTACAATTATTTTTTTATTTAAAAATCAATAGCTTACCTAAAAATTTTTCCTCTAAAAATTAATCTCAATTTTATTAAAGTCACTACTTTTTATTCCAATGTTTCACAAATTGGTTGGATAGCTACTAAAGCTATTCGTCATGCTACAAAACTTTTTCCCTTAAATATGATAAAAAATAGTCATTGGATCTTGAATTTCTAGGCGTCATCTATTGTCGCAAGCAACTGGCAGTTGGGTTAATTTGAGCCGTTAGTTTGCTATAATAGCGTCATCGAAACGGCAGATGATTTGCCAAACTTACCAACGTTTTTTTATTATTATTGATAGGACGTCAGCGTAACTTTCGCTATAGTCGCGGTGTTCTATCCCAATTTATAAAAGGATTCCAGAATGGATGACAACAAAGCCAAAGCGCTCAAAGCCGCCCTTGGTCAAATTGAAAAGCAATTTGGTAAAAACACCATCATGCACTTGGGTGATGAGTCCGCAGCGCTTGATGTTGATGTGGTGTCCACCGGATCGCTTGGTCTTGATATTGCGCTTGGGATTGGCGGCTTGCCAAAGGGTCGCATCATTGAGATTTACGGTCCTGAAAGCTCGGGCAAAACCACAATGACCCTGCAAGCGATTGCAGAATGCCAAAAGCAAGGCGGAACTTGTGCGTTTATTGACGCAGAACATGCGCTTGACCCAATTTATGCACGAAAGCTTGGCGTCAATACCGATGATTTATTAGTCTCACAACCGGACAATGGCGAGCAAGCGCTTGAGATTACTGACATGCTTGTTCGCTCAGGCGCGGTTGATATGATTGTGGTTGACTCGGTTGCTGCCTTGACCCCACGCGCGGAAATTGAAGGCGAAATGGGCGACTCACACATGGGCTTACAAGCACGTCTGATGAGCCAAGCACTTCGTAAAATCACAGGTAATGCCAAACGCTCCAACTGTATGGTGGTGTTTATTAACCAAATCCGTATGAAAATCGGCGTCATGTTTGGTAGCCCTGAAACCACAACCGGCGGTAACGCACTGAAATTTTACGCCTCAGTTCGGATGGACATTCGCCGCATTGGTGCGGTCAAAAATGGCGATGAAATCATCGGTAACCAAACGCGCGTCAAAGTCATCAAAAACAAAATGGCGCCGCCGTTCCGCCAAGCTGAATTTGAAATCACTTACGGCGAAGGCACCAACCATTTAGCTGAAGTGATTGATTTGGGCGTGGAAGTCGGCGCGGTTGGCAAAGCGGGCGCTTGGTACAGCTACGGCGATGAAAAAATCGGTCAAGGTAAAGCCAACTCTGTACTATTTTTAAAAGAAAATCCTGAGATTGCCGAGGCCATTGAAGCTAAAATCCGTGCGGAAAAACTCGGCGCTGTTGACCCCTCCGCCGACACCGATGCTGACGAAGAAGCGCCAGATTTCAACGCTGATTCGGTTGAGCTGCCATAAGCAATTTATCGTTTAGCTGCTATGAGTCAAGTTAAAACGCTCGCCGAAATCTTAGCACAAGTTGATAAGGCGCCTGATAAAAAGTCTGATTCAAAATCAGGCTCGGCGACTCCAAAGCCTAAAAATCGCTCTGAGAATCAGTCTCAGGGCGATTTTGTGCGTGATGATAAACAAGAAAAGTCTTTTACTAAAAACTTTCGCTCAAAGCATGAGTTTAAAAAGAAGAAAAAAAGGTCTAACTCCGTAGATGATGATTTTGAGCAAGACTTCGACAATTCAGGAATTGGCTTAGATATTGATTCGCCAATTTCTATCCGAAAAAAAAGCAAAAAAAAGCAAAAGCGCTTTCATCCTGCCGCAACCTTTATCCCCGAAAAATCAGAAACGCCGGACTACGAGCCGCCAAATCCTAACAGCATCAAAGCCTTACTTACCGAGGTCAAAAACGATTTAGAAAACAGCGATTTAGAAAACGGTAAAACGGAAGGCGATACTCAAGATACGGACAATATTCCTGCCGCACTTAAAGCTTATTTGCGCTCTCCTGAGCAGCGCCAAGCTGAAACGGACGCGATCAAAGCGGAAAGTCGATTACGCTGGTTGGCGTTTTACTATTTATCGCGACGCGAGTTTGGACAAGCTGAACTTAAGCAAAAGCTGATTGAAAAAGAGCAAGACCCTGACAAAATCGACGCGCTATTGGCGGAATTTAGTGAAAAAGGTTATCAAAGCGATGAGCGTGCCACCTTAATGCTGATTCGTGAAAACATCCGCAAAGGTCGCGGTCACAACCGAATTAAGCAAGAATTGCAGCAAAAAAAGCTGAACATGCCAAGCAACATTGACGAGCTGATTGAGTTGGCGCAGTCGGAAAGCCAAGCGTTTAGCGAGTTTATGGCGGACGATGACGACTTGGTTGAGGGCATCGACTGGCTAAAGCTTGCTGTGGAGGCACGAACCAAAAAGTACGGCAACACCATTCCAACGACGCCTAAAGATAAAGCCAAGCAACTGCGATTTTTGCAGTATCGCGGCTTTCAAAGCGATGTTTGCTTTGCGGCGCTTGATTACACCCTTGAAACGTTAGATGAGCGCTATTAACTTATTAATAGCGCTTTTTTTGACTGGTAAAAATCGAACCCGCTACCTAATAACTATTTAATTAATAATAACCAAGCAGCTTCCACCAAATCAATCCCGCTCCAATCCAAACGACTAAGTTCACCACGCTCATAATCGCGCCCATGATCCACCATTCACCAAGCGTGACATAGCCTGAGTTAAAAATTACTGGCGCCGTTCCTGTGGCATAATGGGTCAAGGTCATCATGATGTTCCCCGCAGCTGCCAAAATTAGGGCATAAAGCATCGGCGGCGCGCCAAGTGCCAAGCCAACGGCATAAAACGCCGCAAATAACGCGGTGATATGCGCGGTGGTACTGGCAAAAAAGTAGTGAATATATAAATAAACCAGCGTTAAAATTGCCACCGCTCCGACCCAACCGACGCCAGTTGCTGCAATCATGTGCTCGATATTGTCTGAAAACCAACTGACCAAACCCAACTTGTTCAAATATGATGCCATCATAATCAGCGCACCAAACCAAACGATGGTATCCCAAGCAGATTTTTCTTTAAGCACATCTTCCCAAGTGAGAACGCCCGTTAATAAAAGCGCCGTTAAGCCAATAAATGCGGTGGTTGTTGCATCAACGCTGAGGCTTTCGCTAATCAATAGCGCTGGAATATTTGCCCAAAGTAGCAACATGAGTGCAAACACGCCCAGCATGATTTTTTCTTGACGGGTGACGTGACCCATTTTTTTAAGGTTGTCTTTAGCAAAGGCTTTAGCGTCCGGAGTCGCTTTGACTTCCGGCGGATAAATCAAGTAAATGACCAGCGGCATTAAGATCAAACAAAGCATTCCAGGGATAAACATGGCGACCGCCCAAGTCGTCCACGACAAATGAATTTGACTTCCGGTGGCTTTATTGACCAAATCCACCACCAAGGGGTTGGGCGCGGTGGCAGTAATAAACATACCTGAGGTGATGGGATTGGCATGATAGTTGACCATCGCCAAATAGCGACCGATCTTTTTTTGCGAGCCCTCCTCCGGCGTTGAGTGAAAGCTTTGGGCAATCGATAGCATAATAGGATGAATAATCCCGCCGCCGCGAGCAGTATTTGACGGCGTGATGGGGGCAATCATCAATTCCGCAGCGGTCAATGAATACGCCACGCCCACCGTTTTTTTGCCAAAAATTGAGATGAAATAATATGCAATTCGCCGACCAAGACCGGTCTTAATTAAGCCGCGCGAAATCATGACCGCAATACCAATCAACCAAATCAGCGGGCTTGAAAAACTGGATAACGCATCACTAATTGCACCGCTTGGCGTGTCATTGGTAACGCCTGTAAGTGCCACAGCAGTGACCGCAATAATTGCAATCGCACCGATGGGCAGCACTTTACCAATGATGGCGACGATGGTTGCAATAAACAGCGCCAGCATGTGCCAAGCATCGGGGCTGACGCCCTCAGGAATCGGAATCAAAAACCAAATGATTAAACCAACGACAATCGCGATGACCGCAGGAATGGGCTTAAATGGCATGGCTTACCTCCTTAGTATATTGTTCTTATTTATTTTTATAAGGGCTAATCATTTCGCTACTTTTTGCGGGTATCATATAATGATTAATCTTCCAAATTAGAAAACTTTCACTATTTTTAACAATTCTGTGAATCTTTCTTCAATAATGAGTATTCTTTTAACCATAAAAAAGAGCCCAAAAGAGCCCTTTTTGAATCAATAAACTTAAACTTAAGATTTAAGCGCTCCTAAGCGGTTAGATAACTGCTGGATAATTTGGTCAATTTCTTGATTGGCATCAGCTTCATTGTCCAAATTGCCATGCGGCGTCAGTTGGTTCATCACCTCAGGGAGCAGTTCAGCCAAGCCTTGACGGACTTCCAAATCATTGGCGCCTGTTTTTGCTGCAACGGTTTGAATATCTTGGTCATCAAACAATCGGCTGACTTCATTGGGATCAAGATTGTCATTTAATTCGTGATTGCTTAGCCAAGATCGCGCTTGATGCTCATAGCCAAGTTGGCTGACCTTATTGAGCGCGCCGCCAAGACCACCATTTCGTTGAATCCAGTTCAGCACCACAGGAAGCAGCGCAGCAATCAACATGCCTTTACCACCAAAGCCGCCTTGCTGACGTGACCCTAAAATACTTCCCAAAATATCACCAAGACCGCCTGCGCCTTGATTAATGCTGCCCCGTGATTGGGAACTTGAGTTCATTAGACCGCCTAAAATATCATCCAACCCAAAATGATTGTCTGCCTGCCGCTCATAGCGCTGCGGATTATAATCGCGCGACTGATGGCGACCGGTCAGCACACCGCTTAAAATATCGCCAAGACCGCCCGTTTTGCGCGGGGTGATTTGCTGATTGATAGGGTTACGATTGGCATCATCAGGATCGATCGCACTACGCGCGATTTGGGTGACCAAATTCCCTAATAAACTCATAATGACTCCTTATTGTTTTAATATTATCTTTTTAATGAGGCAGTTTGCGTTTGCCATCATAAAAACGGCATTAATATTAATATACCAAGTCTAACTGGTTATCGGGAGCGCTATTTTGTTATGTCCTGTATAGCGCTAAGCCATGAGTTGCCCAAGAATGCTCAATTTGCGCCAGTCATCCGCGGTCATTTGGTCGCGAAAAATAACAAAGGTCAGTGATCTCTGATAAGGTTCAATGACTTGAACTTGTGCAATGACCACCCAAGAATAGGCGCGGACACGAAGCAAATCGCCCTGCCAAAGCTGATCGCCGCGAGCTGTTCGCATTAACAGTTGCCAGTTTTGACGCGCGTTTAAATGAAGTGGCGGCTGGCTTAACTGTAAAAGCGCAGGTTTTGATAAAAATATAAAACTGCTGATCAAAATCATTGACAATAAAACCAGTCCAAACTGCCAAATAGCAAGCCCTGCCAACCACGCGATAGGCAAAAAAATGACAAGTAAAGCGGCATAAAAAAGCAATCGAAATCGGCTTTGCAAAGTTATTGGCGCATCAAGGCGCATGGGACTGGCTGAAGTAGTCATTTATAATGCTTTAGCATGACGCCATGATTTGATTTGATTGACCAACTGCCAAACGGCTTCATCTTCAGGCTTTGCTTGGTTGGTAAAATAATCAAGCAAATCAGGGTCTTCATAAGTTAACAGATTAGCAAATGTTGCTTGCTCTTTAGGATCTGCCGCTAAATAGAGCTCTTTAACATAAGGGTCAAGGTAAAAATCCAGCTCTTTTAGTCCGCGCCGAGCTTGATAAATGATTCGGCGCTGCTCAAGGGTTGGCTCAATCGTTTGGTTAGCAGCCATTATTAGCTCCTTTTAAAAAATGTTAATAGTCATGTTAGCAGCGGCTTAACTGCTCCCAAAGGCTTGCTGCTTGCTTCATCATTGCCACATTATGCGTTCGAATAATGCTTGCGCCTTGCTGGATGGCAATGAGCCCCGCCGCTGACCCTACCCAATCGCGCTCCAAAGCTTGCGACTGCTCCCAAGACGCAACGCCACTTTTATTTAAAACTTCGGCTAAAAACCGCTTTCGAGAAATGCCAAACATCACTGGCCTGTGAAAAATTTGAAAGTGATCAAGATGAGTGAGCAATTGACAATGATGATCATAGTTTTTTGCAAAGCCAAATCCGGGGTCAATAATGATATTTTCCGCGCGAACGCCGGCTTGAATGGTCGCTTCAACTTGAACAGACAACTCGCGGATCACCTCGCTGACCACCTCTTGATAATCGGCAAACTCATTCATCGTTGTGGGTTCGCCGCGCATGTGCATGAGCATCACTGGAAGATCAAGCGCAGCTGCCATATCGCGAGCGCCCTCTCGAGTAAGCGCGCGAACATCATTCCAAATATCTGCCCCCGCAATTGCCGCTGACCGCATCACCTCAGGATTACTGGTGTCAATCGACAACCAAATATCATTACCAAAGCGTTTGCGTATTTCCTCAACTACGGGAACGACGCGCAACTGCTCTTCCTTAGTTGACACAGCTTTGGCATTGGGTCTGGTGGACTCGCCGCCAATATCAATGATCGCTGCGCCATCATTTAGCATTTGCTCGCAATGATGAAGCGCATCATCAAGTTGATTAAATTTACCGCCATCTGAAAATGAATCCGGTGTGACGTTTAATATTCCCATAATCTGCGGGCGCGACAAATCTAGCGTTTTGCTCCGATAGGTTAACTCAAAATTTGGCAAGGGTTGAAACAATGACATAAAGATTCCAATAGCAAATCAATCTTTACTCATCATAACAGGAATTGGCAGACAATAAAAAAGCCCTTAATGAAAAAAGGGCTTTTTGTTTAAGTTATAACTTCACATTACATTGCAGGAAGTGGCGGTGGCGTTGACTTTGAAGGCTTCACGTCATCTTTTGCCAAATTGACCTCATTGCCTTGATAGACTTTCGGTGGTCTTGGCGCTTCACCCGCTAAAATATCTTGCAATTGATCGCGATCAATGGTTTCCCATTTCATCAGCGCATCAACCATCGCATAGATTTTATCTTTATTGCCTTCGATCAGCTCACGAGCGATATCATATTGCTCCTCTAGCATTCGGCGAACTTCTTCATCCACTTTTTGCTGAGTGGCCTCTGAAATGGTTCGGCTGCCGCCACCAAAGTAGCCTTGCGAGCTGTCATCATCTTCATAAACCATGATTCCAAGAGCATCTGACATGCCGTATTTGGTCACCATGGCTCGCGCCATTTTGGTAGCCCGTTCAAAGTCGTTTGACGCCCCTGTTGACTGCTGATTGATGAATACTTCTTCAGCAATACGACCACCAAATAAAATGGCAATGTCGTTGAGCATTTTTGACTTATACATGCTGGTTTGGTCATGCTCAGGAAGCTGCCAAGTTACCCCTAATGCAAAGCCGCGTGGCATAATCGTCACTTTATGAACCGGATCTGTTCCTGGAAGCAATTCGGCAACCAAAGCATGACCGGATTCATGATAAGCGGTTGCTCGGCGCTCTTCTTCACGAAGCACCATGGATTTACGCTCAGGACCCATGTAAAGCTTGTCTTTAGCATCTTCAAAATCGTTCATGTCAACGCTACGCTTATTACGGCGAGCAGCAAACAGCGCCGCTTCGTTTACAAGGTTAGCAAGCTGAGCACCACTAAAGCCAGGAGTTCCACGAGCGAGCGCATTGGCATCAACGGCAATAGTATTCGGCAATTTTTTCAAATGCACTTTTAAAATTTGCTCACGACCTTTGATGTCTGGCAATCCCACTTGCACTTGACGGTCAAAACGACCAGGACGCAATAACGCTTTATCAAGCACGTCAGCTCGGTTGGTCGCTGCGATCACGATCACGCCTTCATTACCTTCAAAGCCATCCATTTCAACCAAAAGCTGGTTCAAGGTTTGCTCACGCTCATCATTACCGCCGCCCATTCCAGAGCCACGATGGCGACCGACCGCATCAATTTCGTCAATAAAGATGATACAAGGTGCATTTTTCTTGGCTTGCTCAAACATATCACGGACACGAGATGCACCAACACCAACAAACATTTCAACAAAGTCAGAGCCTGAGATTGAGAAAAATGGTACTTTAGCTTCACCGGCAATGGCTTTGGCAAGCAGCGTTTTACCAGTTCCGGGCGGTCCTACCATCAAGATACCGCGTGGAATCATCGCCCCAAGCTTGGTAAATTTGTCCGGATCGCGCAAAAAGTCAACCACTTCAACAACTTCTTGTTTGGCCTCTTCACAGCCTGCCACATCGTCAAAGTTAACGCGGATTTGGTCTTCGGTCAGCATTTTGGCTTTTGATTTGCCAAAGCTCATAGGACCGCTGCCTTTACCGCCCGCGCCGCCTTGCATATTACGCATAAAGAATAAAAACAAGCCGATGATTAACAGGATGGGGAAGCTTGCAATCAACAGCTGCATCAACACGCCTTGACGTTTTGGCGCTGTGCCTTGAACTTCGACTTTATTTTCGCGCAGCATCGGCATAAGCTGCTCGTCCATCACCGCAGGTCTGATGGTCTCAAAAGTTGAGCCATTTTTCTTTTCACCCGTGATCTGCTCACCGTCAATTTTGACGCTTGCCACTTGGTTTTCGGTCACAGCGGTCACAAATTGCGAGTAGTTGAGATTATCAGGCTCAGATGATTGATCAAAGCTGCTAAACACCACTACCAAAACACCGATGACCACCAGCCACAATAAGGTATTTTTTACCATGTCGCTCACAAATTTTCCCATCCCTTATTTAATTGGTGTGCTTTTTTAAACCAGAACGTCAAAAACACAACATTTATTGGGGTAAAATAAGCTTCAGTCATTTGCTTATTTCAACACATAAATTCTTGTTTTTAGACAACTTTGCTCAATAGGATCATTTCGCATAAAACTGACTAATATAAAGTTAATATACCATGATATATGGTAGCTGCTATTAAAATTCAAGCGATTGCTGCAATTATTGAGTTAACAAATGTAGCGCTTAATTACCCTTATTTACGGGCGCTTGATTGGCTATTTAAGGACGCTTTATTGGCTTTGCTGCCGTTTATTTTGAATAAAACAGCTTTATTACATTTTACTAAGTTGATTGCCAATCATGACATTATAATTCAAAACTAAAAGTTAACCTTTTGAAATTGGTAGTTATTTTATTGCTACCCAAAAAATTTCTTTTGATCGAGGTCGCGATGCCGCAGGCTTAATGCTACGAACTTTGCTAAACTGTTTTTGCAGCTCCGTGCGAAGTTCTTGCTCACCTTCGCCTTGAAAAACTTTCATTATGAGCGCTCCGCCTTTTGGCAAGGTATTATTAGCAAAATCAATGGCAAGCTCACACAAATACATCATTCGCGGCTGATCGACGCCGCTATTTCCTGAGGTATTGGGCGCCATGTCCGACAACACCACATCAACCGCGCGCTCGCCAACCTCAGTCATGATGGCATCAAACACTTCCGTTTCACGAAAATCCCCTTGAATAAAGGTCACGTTTTCAAGGGCATCCATCGGTAAAATATCGGAGGCAATCAGCACGCCTTTTTCACCAACCAATCGCCCTGCAACTTGCGACCAGCTGCCAGGCGCCGATCCTAAATCCACCACGGTCATGCCTTTTTTAATCAGCTTGGTTTTGTCATTGATTTCAAGCAATTTATAAGCAGCGCGCGCCCGAAAACCGTCTTTTTGGGCTTGTTGAACATAATAGTCATCGATGTGCTCTTTCATCCAAGCTTTGCTGCTTTTTGACAGTTTTTTATTTTCAATTCGCGTGGCCAAAATGGTGCTCCAACATACGGACTTAAAAGCGCGGTCATTACATTACTTAATTGTGGCAATCACCGCGTTTTTCAAAGGCTAAAACCTTCATCTTAACATTTTCAATCTATAAAATCGTGCAATTTACCGCAATTTTTAAGCAAGTTGCTGTCAGATTATTTATAATTGTCTTTAACTTTTTTAATGATGCTGCTCTAATTTTTTAACATGGAATCTGCTATGAAATCGATCACTCTTGATAACGACACTATCCGCAAGCTCAAAGGCATCGGTCACGAATTAAAGCCCATCGTTATGATTGGCAATAATGGCGTGACGCCTGCCATCATCAGCGAAGTGGATCGCGCGCTTAACGATCATGAATTGATCAAAGTCAAACTGCCGGCTGGAAGCAAGCACGATCGTGATGTGATCAGCAGTGAGCTTGCCGCGGCTGCAAACGCTTTTGTTATTCATAGCATTGGTCGGATGGCGTTGCTACTGCGCCAAAATCCAAATGCCAATCCCAAGCTTTCCAATTTAAGCCGCTATGAATAATTCCTACCTTTGATCAAAAAAAACCGCAGCATCAAGGCTTGCGGTTTTTTTCTAACCATTTATTAAACTGACTTTCGCAAAAACAACCTTATGCAGCAACGATTTTTACTTCAACTGTCCCAAGACAACCTTCAAGAGGATGCCAAACGTTTAGGCGTGACGGCTTTAACCTTAAAGCACATCACCATTGATGTGATTGCTCAAATTCAAAAATCACCGACGCCTTATTTAGAGCTCACTTATCGGATTGAGTTGCCAACGCCGTTATCAAAGCGTCTTGAATGGTCAGATTGGCAGGCAGATAAGGTTGGCTTTAGCGATTTTTTATGGGAAAAAACCTGCCTTGAGTGCTTTATTCAGCAAAACCATCAGTCAGGCTATGTCGAAATCAATGCCGCGCCCTGTGGTAAATTTGCCGTTTATAACTTTTTAAGCTACCGAACGCCCAGCGGTTTGCCGCCTGAGCCTTTATTCATATCAAATGGCAATCGAGCGGTCATTAACTGGCAAAATTTGAGTCAAGATGACTTATCAGATAACTTTCGGCGTCAATTTGCCATCGATTTAAAGCAACTGCCTAACTTTCAAGAAAGTCTATCCAATTTTGGAATAGCAAAGCTTCATCCTTGTGTGATTTTAAACTTTGGGGCGGCTCAGCTTTATTTTGCGCCAAAGCATGCCATTCCCGCCGACTTTCATGACGCAAGCTACTGGCAGGATTTTAAGCCCAAATCTTAAACTCAACGCGTTTTAGTTAGCCTCATATATCATAATCAATAAAAAAGCTCAGCCATGGAATTCACCATTTCTGAGCTTTTTAGCAAAATTTTTATAAAACAATATCGCGCTTCACTAAAGTTGTGAGGCTAAGAGTAATTATATAAAAATTTTGAGTTATTCGGCCATCGCAAGATAGATGCCGCGGTTTGATGCGTCGTCCACATATTGTGAATCGCGCCAAGTGGTGTACGAGTAAGCGCCGCCATAAGGGCTGATGCTGCTTTGACGGAAATCTGAAATCCAGTTTGAGCCATCATAAATTTGAATGTGACCATGCGGATGCTTTGAGCTGCGATCATAAACGACCACATCCCCTACTTGCGGTGGCGCATCGTTACTGATTTTTGAAAATCCTGCATTCGCAAGCGTTCCGCGAGTGGCATACTGATAGGCTGATGGATTTGGCGTAAAGTCATATCCGGCAGCTTGTAGCGCGGTGCGAACGTATCGCGCGCAGCGACCAGAACTTCTTGACAATGCCACGCGTGAGGCATGAGCAGCGGCTTGAGCTGGCGCTGAATAGCGATCAGGCGCTGATCCTGCCATTTTTTTCTGGTTTTCAAGATAAATCTTTGAAGTAAGCGTTGCAAGCTCTTGCTGCTTTTGCTGAGCTTGGTTGTTGAGCTGATAAATGGTTCGGCTGATTTCATCGTTGTTTGATACCGAAACGTGAGCGCCGGTTCTTGTGCTATAGATGTTTTTTGAGGAGCCGTAGTTTAATGAAGCATTGGTAATGTAATTTGACCCACTTTGGACAACGGCTGCACCACTCGTTTGTGCAACGCCCATTCCTAATACGGTCAAAATTAATAAAGCGTGTTTCATAAATTTACTGCCTTTGGTTAATACAAGATTGCTTGTCATCCATAACAAAGCATCAATTAATTTAGAGGAAGTTTCACCCGTCGTGATAAAATCCTGATTACAACAGCGCATGCTTTTATCTACAGTGGTCAGTATTGGCACCATTACCAATGTTTTAATGACCCACTTCAAAAATCACTTGCTACCCGCTTATGCCGCGCTTGATGGATTGTTCTTGCTTAATACCACTCATTGCTTTCATGAAGGTTTGTAATGTCAAAAAAACAGCCCAATCAACTTGCCAATTTAATCGATCATCAAGCGTTTGCTGGCAGCTTATTGCCAAAAAATCTTGCTGATACGCTCAAAATCTACACACAAGCAACCTTAGAATTAAAAACGTTATTGGCAGAAGTTCTGCCCGAGGAAATCCTCAATTCATGCCAGGTTGTGGGTCTAACTGCCGAGCAACTAACGCTCAGTGTGAGCTCAACGACCGCCGCCAATCATATCCGTTATTTACAAAGCGCTTATCTTCAATTGTTGTCATCGCAATCACTTACATTTCAACAACTCAAAGAACTTCGCGTCATGGTAACTCAATTTGATAGCAAAAAACCGTCATCTTATGAACAATCTGTAGTGCTTATTGACCAAAAAAACCTTGATAAAGCCAATGAAAATCAGGCTCTTAGCCAAAACACAAAGCGGACTATAGCACAGGCTGCTAGGCATGTCACCACTGATAAAAATTTACAAAACGCACTTTTGCGACTCATTGATGATGAAAAATCTTGAATTTACAGTGTAATTTTATGTAAATAAAGTATTAAAAGCTTAAGAAAAATGTTTGAAGTGGGATTTTTTTTCACATAAAAAAAAGGTTTGAAAATGAAATCCTAATTTCAGATTTCGCTTTCAAACCTTTTTTTATGCGCTCAATCAAAGAGCTTATCAGGGATTGCGCTTGGCTTTAAAACAATATTAATTCTCATAATATAGTTTTGGCTTTTGATATTGATCAACGCTTTGTAATCTTACGTAAATGTTGCGATACTTCGTGTATAATCGTGTATTTATCCCTCAATAGTTATACCACTCAAAGGTAAGTACTCAATGGGACAGCTTACATTGTCATCAAATGTTACAATTTCAAAGTTATTTTGATCCGATAAAATCTCACGAATGAGCAAATTGTTCAGCGCATGACCGGATTTATAAGCATTAAATCGACCTAAAATCGGATAGCCAATCAGATATAAATCGCCAAGCGCATCTAAGATTTTATGACGCACAAATTCATCAGCAAATCGCAGCCCTTCAACATTTAGCACCTTTAAATCATCAATCACAATGGCGTTTTCCATGCTGCCACCAAGGGCTAAATTGTTTTTTCGCAGCATTTCAATGTCTTGTAAAAAACCAAAGGTTCGCGCCGCACTTAACTCTTCAATAAAGTTTTGGGTAGAAAAACACAATTGGGCGTGCTGAAAGTCTTTATTAATGGCAGGGTGATCAAAATCGATCTCAAAGTTCAGCTCAAAACCGTCATAAGGTCGCAGCTCTGCCCATTTATCATCAACTTTTACCCGAACTGATCGGCGCATTCGTAAAAACTTTTTGGGCGCATCTTGTTCACAAAGCCCAGCTTGCAGTAATAGCCCCACAAATGGCGCCGCGCTACCATCCATGATCGGGATTTCTGCCGCTGAAACGCGAACCAATAAGTTGTCAATGCCAAGTCCTGCCACCGCACTTAATAAATGCTCAACGGTGCCCACCCGAGTGCCCCCAAAAACAAGATTGGAGGACATCATGGTATCTTGAACCAAAAACGCGCTGGCAGGAATTGGCGCTGACCCCATAATGTCTGAGCGCTCAAAAATAACCCCGCTATTGACAGGCTGCGGGTGAAACTCCAAGTCAACCGGATGACCACTGTGCAATCCAATGCCAGTAATGTGAATGACTGATTGTATTGTCCGTTGATTCATGGCAGATTTCTCACATATCTTGTTACAATTGTTGTAGTGTACCATTTCTAAAGCAGGTTTCGCTATAGCCAAGTTTTGATAATTTATTGATATCGCTGATAAGTCTAGCAAAATTGTGACTTGATGCCCTTAAGCTTA